>JGI12210J13797_10004662_pt1 | contig 47540 bp, 45 predicted proteins | sample ElkSlonscriptome_3_FD_13797 | JGI IMG/M metagenome (IMG submission 13797) | reverse complement strand
CACGTTATCGGACATGGCTTCGGGATCCGGGCAGGTGTAAATTCGCCACATGGTCACGGTAGCGGAGCATCTCAGGAGCCAGGTCGAGGACGTCATGCGTCGCCGGGGAGTCACCCGGGCGGGCGTGTTTGGGTCGGTTGCCCGTGGGGACGCAACGCCCGAGAGCGATGTGGACTTTCTCGTGGAGTTCGAGAAGGGGCGCACTCTGCTCGACTTGTCGGGTCTCCGTCTCGACCTGCGCGACGCGCTCGGCCGCGATGTAGATGTGGCCACACCGAACTCTCTCCATCCGGAGATGAGAGACCAGATCCTCTCCGAACTCGTCCCCATCCTGTGACCCGGTCTACCCGGATCATACTGGGCGACATCCTCAGGGCGGCCCGGCTCGTTCAGCGCTACACGGAAGGGGTGACGTTCGAGGCGTTCGAGCAGGACACCGAGAAGCAGGATGCGGTGGCTCGACGGATCGAGATCATCGGGGAGGCCGTGAAACAGCTTCCGGACGGACTCCGCGAGCAGAATCCGGATGTCCCTTGGCGGGACATTGCCGGCGCTCGGGATATCCTCATCCACGAGTACTACCGTATCGATCTCGAGCTGGCCTGGGACATGGTGCAGGCAGATATCCCGGACCTGATCTCTGACGTCGAACGCATTCTCGACGGCATGGGCGAGTAGGTCGGCCACATCCAACAACTGAAAAGTTGCCGCCTCCGTTCGCGTGCGCTCACTTCGGTGAATCACGGCCCCGAGCGTTCTGGATTCTGGGAGCAGTAGCCGGAGCGTAAACCGTCCGGTGTGTCCGGACGGCTCGGTTTCTCGGGCCGCGCCGGCAACCCAATCACGTTATCGGGCACTGAGTGAACGCGCCGGCGGGGGGGGACGAGCTCTGGGCCGATCCGATCATTGCCGCGCGCGGATCAGGTCGACCAGATTGCACACATGACCAAGGAAGCCCTTCTGGCGGAGATTCTCCGCCTCCCGCCCGAGGAACGAATCGAGTTGCTCGGCGACGCGTGGGACGCGATCGCTGCGAGCCCGAGTGATGTGCCTGTTCCTGAGTGGCACGTGAAGGAGCTGGAGAAGCGGCTGTCTGACCCGAATCCCCAGTACGTGCCCTGGTCGGAGGTGCGTGAGCGTCTGAAGGGGTCAGGGTAGAGTGCGGGTCCGCTTCCGCCGGGAAGCGGTTCAGGACGTAGTGGGCGCACGGGCCTGGTACGAGGCGGAGGCGGGCGGGTTGGGCGACGCCTTTGCGGCGTCGCTCGAGAACCTGATCGATGTCATCACCGAGTTTCCTCAGGCGTTTCCCGAGATCGCAGCGGGACGTCGCCGGGCGCTACTCGACCGGTTCCCGTACGCTCTCTACTACCGGGAGGATCGAGACGTGATCGAGGTGATCGCGTGTCTTCACACCTCGAGGGCCCCCGACACGCGCTTGGGCACGTGAGTCGCCCGACGGCGGGTGCGCGCGGCTTCAGCGCCCGATAACTGAAGGTTGCCGTCTCCGTTCGCGTGCGCTCACTTCGGTGAATCACGGCCCCGAGCATTTATGGGGTATTGGAGAAGTAGCCGGAGCCCGAACTGACCGATGTGTCCGCACGGCCCGGTTTCTCGGGCCGCGCTGGCAATCACGAGACGGCTATGGGACAGGGCCGGAAACGGTGTGCCGACCCTAACAAGGCAGATCATCCAGTTGCCGGTCCTGGCACGGTTGCCACAATCGTCGATCCGCTCACGAATACCAGTTGTGCCGCAGCGGAACAGAGTCGAGCCCAGCGAGGTCGATCATGAGAACTGCTGACCTGTTTGCGACCAGCGTTGCGCTGATGGTTTCAGCGTTCGGCCCCAGCGCCTCGGAGGCAGCCGGTCAGTCGATCCCTGGCATCGAGCGGGACGCACTCTGCCCCATGAAGGTAGAGCCGACGCTCGTGGACGATGTGGAGTGCGGCTGGCTCACCGTCCCCGGGCATGAAGACTCGTCGGACGCGCCCCTCCTTCGACTTCCGTGGGCCATCGCGCGAGCCGTGGGCCCCGACCCGGCACGGGATCCTGTAGTCGTGATCGTCGGTGGTCCCGGCGGTGCCACCTTGAGCCGATTGCAGGGGATGTTGAGTAGACCGCGCTTCCGGACGATCCGGGAGCAGCGGGACCTGGTCTTCCTGGACGTGCGGGGAACCGGTTTCTCGGAGCCCTCGGTGTGCACCGAGGTCGACGACGTCCTGAAGCAGGTCGACATCCTCGTGGTCGGCACCGAGGAGGTGAACGACCGGCTGGTCGCGGCTGCCAAGAGCTGCGCGGATGGGGCGATGACGGGTGGCCCAGACCCGGCGACCTACAACTCCCGGACCGTCGCGAGCGACTTCGCGCATCTCCGTCGCCTCCTGGGCTACGAGCGCTGGAACTTGATCGGGACTTCCTACGGCGGCCGATATGCGCAGACCCTCACGCGCGAGGATCCCGAGGGGGTGCGGGCGGTCGTACTTGAGAGCCCCGTTACGCTGGGGCAGCCGTGGTCGCGAACGCTGGCGCTACGCGAGGCGCTGGATGCGGTCTTCGAGCAGTGTGCGGCAGCCCCCGCCTGCGCGGCGGCGTACCCGGACCTGGCTGGAGACATCGAGCGCCTGCTCATCCGGGCCGAGGAGTCGCCGATCCGCGTGGAGGTCGATCGCAGTGTTCCGCTGCAGGGCGGCCAGTTCGTACTCACTCGGGAAGTTCTCGTGCGATACATCCAGAGCGGTCTCGGCCGTGAGTACCTTTCTCCGACACTCCCCTTCATCATCCACGAGGCCTCCAGAGGGAACGACGAGGTCCTGCTCGCCTTCCTGGAGTCGGCGATTCGGGGGCCACGCCAGAGTGACCTGGCCGAGGGCCTCGCGCTCGCCACTCTCTGCTACGATGACGCAGACGTGACCCCGGAGTTCTTGGCGGACGTTCGGGCTCGCCACCCCCTGCTCGACACGGGGGGCTGGTTCGATGCGAGACTCGACGCGCTCTGCCCGCACCTCCATCCGGCGCGTGCCAGCGTCGACGAACGGACACTGACCGATACCGGAATCCCCACGCTGATACTCGGCGGCGAGCATGACTCCTCGGTGCCCCATTCGATGTTCGAGTACGCGGCGGGAGTGGAGAGCGGCGCAACGTTGGTCTCCATCCCCTTCGCCGGTCATTCGATAGCCGGGATGTGTAGTGACCGGTTCGTCGCGGACTTCATCGCCGACCCGGAGACTCTCTCTGCGGACTCGTGCGCACCTGCCAGCGTCTCGATCCCGTTCGTGACCGACGTCCGGTCGGTCGCGGGTCTGGGTCGCTTCGCGTCCGCGGTCCTGTTCCAGTATCCCGACGGAGGCTCCTCCGTGAGGCGCGGCGCACTGACCGTCTGGCCCCTTGGATCGCTGCTGATCCTCGTCCTGGCGCCGCTGCTCTGGGCAGTCCGCTGGGCGTGGCGTCGGGTCCGCAAGCCGCCTCTGGACAGGGCGTCAGGGGGGACAGGCGTGCTATGGCTCGCCGCCATCAGCGCCGCGGTGTCCGCGCTGTTCTTGGTTGGCTTCCAGTCTGCGCTCGCCGAGACGATGGCTGTGAGTCCGATGCTGGTTCTGGCGAGTGGCATGCCGGCGAGGTTCGGCTGGGTCTTCGTCCTGCCCTGGTTCCTACTCGCTTTGGCTTCGGCGGTGGGCTTGTCGGCTGTGATGGCGTGGCGACGCGGATGGTGGTCACCCTGGATGCGGCTGCACTACTCTCTGGTTGCAGTGGCAGCGGTGGCCTTCACGTCCTTTCTCTGGTCCTGGCCGTTGGTCTGACAGGCACGCCAGGTGTCACCGCCCCGGGGGAGCTGCCGACAGCTATGCCTCCGGCAGAAACAGATCGGCGACGATGTCCCGAATCGCCCGGACGTCCCCGTCGTACCGGTTCGCGAACACGATGATCGCGAGCCCATCGTCCGGCAGGCGCATGAAGTCCGCCACGAACCCCGCGACCATACCGCCGTGGCCGACGGATCGGTAGCCTCGGCAGTCCCGCAGGATCCAGCCCAATCCGTACCCGATCTCGTCACCGTTCTCGAGGGCCGCGGACGTTCACATCGCCGTCCTGGATGCGTGACTCGGGATGCGGGCGTCCTTCAGGGCGTCGTCCCACTTCACCACGTCGTGCACGGAGGATACGAGGCCACCGGCGCCGAGCGTCGACGACGTCTGCGTCGGATCGCGGGCGATCAGCCGCTCGCCCGTACCGTCGATCCAGTAGCCCGCAGCGCGGTGTGGGATGAGCTCCTCCGGATCGGCCATGGGGTCTGGTTCATGCCCAGGGGCCCGAAAATCCTCGCGTCCAGTACCTCCCGCAGCGGCTGCCCTTCGATCCGCTCGATCGGGAGGCTGAGCAGGAAGTATCCGGTGTTGCGGTACCGCGCTGCCGTGCGCGGTTCGACGTCCATCGGCTGCGAGTGCGCGACGCGAACGATCTCGCCGGCCGCGAACCTGAATCGGTATGCCGCATAGCCCTGGATCGTCTCGTAGTCGGGAATCCCCGAGGTGTGCGTCAGGAGGTGGCGGATCGTCGCACCACGCCACTCTCCGGGAAGTTCGGGCACGTATTCGTGGATGGGGTCGTCGAGGTGCACGCGTCCGTCCTCCACCAGAAGCAGGATCGCCGCCGCGACGAACTGCTTGCTGATCGAGCCGATCTCGAAGACGGAGCTGTCCGACACGGGAACGCCGAGTTCGACGTTCGAAAGCCCGTAGGTCGAGATCTGCAGAAGGCGACCCCCGGACGCGACGCCCACCACCACACCCGGAATCCGCTCCGCCTCCATCGCCTCCCGGATGCGCTCGTCCATGCGCGCCAGCTCGTTGGCGTCGGGTCGAGCCGGCGCCGGACCCGAGGCCGGTGACGGCGCCATGGCGGTCAGCAGCATGACCACGGTCACGACAGCAACGACGATGCGGCGGTTGGTATTCCCCGTACCGCCGAGTACGAGGAGGCGCGGGATGGAGGTGAGAGATGTCGTGCTGGTGCCTGACGTGGGGTTCGGCATGACCGGCTCCGGTGCGTTCGAGGAAGACAGACCGAAGGTGTCAGACCAGCTCGGAGGTCTCTCGACGAGGGACGACAGATGTATTGATCGAAGGCGACAGGGCTCGACCTGCCGGTCGTCCGTGGGCGGGATGCCCGCTAGGGCGCCACACACAACGCAGTGGATGATTCCAGTACTTCACGAACGGCCGACGGAGCCTGACGCGGGAGCATTCCGTGACGGTCGGTCGGCGCGTCCTGCGAAAGAAGGTTGCCACCTCCGTTCGCGTTCGCTCACCTGGGTGAACCCCGGAACCGGCGTGCCCGACATGCGGTTCCGCGCTCCGTGGCTCTCGCCCGCCACGGACACCCATCGTGACACCCGCTCCATCTCGACCCTCCTCACGGACCGGACCGGCGGACTCGAGCACCCGGTGACCGGCGAGCGCCGCACCACTTCAGTGGGGCGGGTTGGGAAGTGCCTGCGGCACGATCCTCATCTGCACGAAGGCGGGGACGGGCCGATGCCCGCCGTGCTCGCCGGGGGGTACGGTCGTCCCAGCCGTCGCGTTCGAGCCTACCGGGCGGCAACGATCGGGGCCCGGGAAACAAGGCGTCGGATCATCGTCCTGAGCGTCCCCGCGGCGGCAGACCCGTGGTCGCCCCTTGCGACCGCCTCGGGGATGACTACGACGCCACCCCACGCCGGTTCACCGTCACCGGCGCTCCAGAGGGTCACCCGCGCGCCCAGTGCGTCGGGCACACCAGCCCTGTCCGATTCGCGGGCGCCCCGGCGTGGCCCCGGCATCTCCATCGGGTCGATCCGCAGATCCACGATCCATGGTGTGCCTACAGCTGCGGTAATTCGATCGACGGAAAGGTGATCGGCCCGCGCCGAACCGGACTCGTACGTGAAGGCGGAATCGCGGGCAGTCCGGGCGTCGCGTGACGCCAGGAGGTCGGCAGCTGTGTCGGGACCGACGAGCTCGACACCCGGAGCCAGCAGGGCGAGCGACTCGGCTACGGACGCGGCGAGCACTTCGGCGAGCGCCTGCGGTGCGTCTCCCGCCACCGGCATGATCGCGAGCCGTGCGAGGGGGATCGGCGACCGAAGCCCGGCCGCCTGCGGTCGCTGACCTGCCCCGCGGTCCCGCCGGTCGAGGTCCCCCTGCCCGTGTACTGCGCAGGCACCGGAGCTGATCGCCACGGCCAGAGCCATCAACCAGCGCCATGAGCGTCGATGTGTACCGATCACTCCGAATCGAAGGTCTGTCCGCCCGTGTCCACCCACCTCGACCCCTCCCCATGATTCACCCGTGTCGTTCGCCTGCGCCGGAGTCCTTCCGAGCACCGAACGTTCGGTCGTGTCTGGTGAGCCGGACCATGCCGATGGTTGCCTCGTGGCAGGTCAGGGCCCGTGCAACGCCTCCGGGTCGCACCGCGTTCGGTGCTGGATCCCGGTCGAGCGCCGGCGGCAACCGATTCGGCGGAGGTGGCGTCTATTCTGTGAAATGTCGTTGGTGCACTCCGCTACCCGACCCTGCCTCCCCAGCCCGTCCGAAGCATGAGACGTTCCCCGAGACTTCCCGGACTCTACCTCATTCTGGTCCTGGTCACGGCCCTGGCCTCGATCGCGGGCTGCGCCAGATCCGACGCGCCGCTGGGATCGGTCGTGACGGTGCGTGACTCGTCCGGGATCCGGATCGTGGACCAGTCGCTGATCGTGGTACCGCGAGTCTCTCTCGGTGAGCCATATCTCACGCTGGGGTCGATCAGCGGCGAGGAGGATGCGTTCTATCGCGTCTCGGCCATCGAGCGCTTCGACGACGGGAGCTGGATGGTCGTGAACGCGGGTACGTCGGAGGTGCGGGTCTTCGACGCCGATGGCCGCTTCCTGTCCTCGATCGGCGGACGGGGAGATGGTCCGGGTGAGCTCGCCCAACTCACCACCGCGACGCTGTTCCCCGGCGACTCCGTATTCGCATGGGACCTGGTGGGTCGACGTGGCGTCGTGTACACCCGGTCGGGCGACTCGGGGCGCGACGTACGACTGTCGGACGAGCTGTCCGGCGCCCTCGTCCTTCCCGTGGGGGTCGCCGAGGACCGTGTCGTCATGACGACGGCGAGTCTGTTCCGGGACGCCGGAGGTGACGGAGGGCGGATCCTTCGCCCCTCGAACGAGGGCTACATCATGGACGCGGAGGCCAGCCCCGTGGCCGAGCTGGGTGAGATCCCCGGCGCAGAGAGCTGGTACGTGCAGGATGGGTCCCGCACCTCGATACGGAGCTTTCCCTTCGCGAAGCGGGGGGTCGCCGTAGTGGCGGGCGACCGTATCGTGATCGGGGATTCCGGGGAGAACGATCTGCGCGTACACGGTGCGTCCGGTGATCTGGAGGCGATCTGGAGGGTGCTGGGTGAGCCCGAGCGCGTAACCAGCTCCGATTGGCAGGAAGAGCGGAGGCGTGCGGTGGCTGCCGCCGACTCCGCCGATGACCTCCGTGCCGTTCGCGCGATGTTCGAGGAGATTCCGCAGCCGGGTCGTCGGCCGGTATGGTCCTCCATGCTGGGTGCGGAGGATGGCTCGGTCTGGGTCCGCCAGTACACGGCGGAGGGGGTGGAGGGAGGCGGTGAGTGGTGGGTCATTTCACCCGAGGGTGAAGTCGTGACGGAGGTGGTGCTGCCCGGAGACTTCCGACCACTCTGGAGCGACGGAGAGGTGGTTGCCGGTTCGCTGACCGATGACCTCGATGTCGAGTATCTGCACTTCTACCGGGTATCGGCTGGAGCCCGGGACGCCGCGTGAGCATGCGGCGGCCCGATTCGACGAGATCCAGTCGCTGCTGGATGCCGGCTCGGGGGACCGGGGGGACTCGACCCCGAGCCGTCGCGTCCGAAGCCGTCGGCACCCCGCCACGTCGGCGCGGTTCTGGCGTCCGATTTCTTGAACAGGCCGACCCCGACGTCGAACTGCAGGATGTGCCGCCGGAGGCTTGGGATGATCTCGTCGGTGTCGGGCGTCGCCGGACGACCGGGACGTCCAGGCACACGCTCCAGACCAGGTGCTCGGCCGGAGCAGGGGAAACCCGTACCGACGTTCTTGCATCTCGGCCTGGAAGCGAGGATCGTGGAGTACGAAAGTATTCGTACGCACTGGGGGAGGCTGGGATGAGGAGCACGGAGGGGCGTCGAGTGGCGGAACACGGCTCCGTGCCGCGCCAGCTCACGAGGATCGTGCTCACCGGGATTCTGCTCGCGGGGGCCTTCGGCTGGAGTCCTCCTGCACTAGAGGCGCAGGTACTCGCGGGCCGGGTCACCGACGCGGGGTCGACCGCCCCCGTGTCGGCGGCACTCGTGGAACTGCTCGGCGAAGACTCCGTGCAGGTTGCGGCCACGCTGACGGACGGGGCGGGACGCTACCGGGTCACGGCTGCGGCCCCCTCGACGTACTCGGTCCGGGTGCGACGGCTCGGCTACGCCACGCATGTGGCCGGACCTGTCGCCCTGCGGGATACCTCGACGCTCGACATCGAGCTCCGGGCCCGGCCGGTGGAACTCGACGGCGTCGTCGCGACGGCCCGCCCCGCCTGCGCCGACGGGCCGGGGGTGGGAGCGGACACTCAGACCCTCTGGGACCTCGTCCTCGGCGCCCTCGACGTGACGCGGCTCGCGCAGGAACTCGATGCCTATCGCTTCGAGATGCACCAGTACGTGCGGGAGTTCGACCTCCCCCGGAGTCACCTGCTGGTGGAGGGCATCCAGCGGACCTCGGACACGGGTGCCTTCGTGGCGCCCCCGATCGACCGGCTGACCCGCCAGGGCTACCTCCAGCCGGAGGGCAGCGACGCGATGTCCTGGTACATGCCGGACCCCGAGGTCCTCGTGTCCGACCACTTCCTGCGGAGCCACTGCTTCCGGGTGGTGGACGGCCCCCACCCCGGGATCGTGGGGCTGGGATTCGAGCCGACACCGACGCGGGTCCAGCGCCGCCCCGACCGCCTCGATGCATCCTACCGGGAGCTGGTCGGGGAGGGGCTGGTGGAGGTCCGAGGTGTGCTGTGGATCGACCGGGCGACGGGAGCGCTGCGGGACCTCGAGTACGAATACGCCGGCCTCGCCGCCCCCGAGGTCGCGCGCCTCGCCGGCGGGTACGCACGGTACGAGCAGCTCGAGGGTGGGGTCTGGATCGTCCGTCAGTGGGTCGTCGGAATGCCCAACCTCGACCTCGAGGACGGCGCGCTGGTCCCCTCCGCGATTCGTGAGGTCGGCGGGTACGTGGTCGACGCCGCCCGAGCCCGTGGGACGTCGGCTCGTCCCACCGCGAGCGACCGCGCGCCCTTCGCACGCTCGGGCGGGGGCGACGTGGTCGGACGCCTGGTGCCCGGCAGCATCGACATCGGCGCCGGCGCGGCGGTCGCGCGTCTCTCGGGCAGCCCCTTCGCCGCCCGACCGGATGCCGAGGGCCGGTTCGCCTTCCACGACGTGCCCCCGGGTCCGTACGTGGTCACCTGGTGGTCGCCCCGGCTGGATTCGCTCGACCTTCCGGCGCGAGCCGTGGACGTCGTCGTCGAGCCCGGGGTCGAGACGTCGGTGACGCTGCCCGGTCCGGACACGGAGTGGGCGACCGAGCGCCTCTGCCGGGGCATGCGGGTCGATCCTTCGCTCGGCGTGGTCCGGGTGCTGGTGCACGACGAGGCGGGCGACCCGGTCGAGGGTCGTAGGGTGCGACTGTGGACGCCGAACGGCGAGATCGAACGCGAGACGATGGTGCGCGGCGGAGTCGCGACGTTCTGCAGCGTGCCCACGGGTGTCCCCGTCGCGATCGCCCCTCCGCGGGATCCCGCCCCCGCGATCCAGATCCGTCTGGAGCCGTCCGAGATCCGGCCGGTGCGCCTCCGGGTGCGCTGACCTGAGCCCGCCTTGCCGCGACCCCGGATGTCGACACGGGCTCAGGTCTTCTCTGTTCCTCGGACGGTCGAGATAGACCGTGTGATCACGTGCAGGTGTCTCGAAGGGTTCATGACATGGACGGCACGGAACGAGGACCTCTCCTGCGGCCGCCGGGACTCCCGCAGGGATCGAAGACGCCTCGAGGGTGGGGTCGGCATTCGGATCGATCGCCGTGTCGCGCTCCCGAGCCGGAGCCGAGTCCAGCGCGGTCACGGGCGGCCGCCCGCCCCGACCCGTCCAGACGGAAGCCGGATGCCCCCCGACGTGAGCATCTCGCGGGGTTCGCCTCAACCTTGGGGGGTGATCCGAGCGAAGCCGTCGAGCCTGGAGTCACCTCGACCCCGCCCCGCTAGCATACCCACGGCGGCTGGCGCCGGGAGCAGATCACCCGGACGCGGAGCCGCAGGATACGCCACTCGACGATCGGGTTGGGGGCGCGTGCAGACTCGGCGTCGAGGTGTGACGGCCCGAGCCGGTTCCGGCCAGCGCCGCCTACTCCTCGCGGAGCGCCCGGGACGGGTCCACTCGCGAGGCGCGTGGAGCGGGCATCACTGCCCCGATGGTCGCAACTCCGAGAAAGACCATCACGACGGCGGCGTACGTCGTGGGATCCAGCGCCCCCGAACGCCGCCCGGGCGCCGTCGACGAGCGCACCGAGCCGTTCGACGTCGGCGCGGAGCGTAGAGCGACCCGATGGCGTTAGGGGGTAGTACCTCCGTTGCGCGTGCTCGACCGCGTCGTCGGGCGGCGGTACCTCGGAGATCAGGCCCCCGTCTTCCGCCTTCTGGATCGTTGCGCACAGGGTACCCGGGCCGAGTCGGACGACCCCGTCGCTGAGCTCTTCCGCACGCTGCTTCACGGCGTACCCGTGCTTGTGGCCCTCCAGCAGAGCGAAGAGGAGGTAGACCATGCTCTGCGGCTGAGGGGTGGATCTGCTGGTTCCGTCATCGCTCAACCTGTCGCTTTGCGACATGTCGATTTTCGATAAGTGTGCACCACGTCGAGCCCCGCCGGAAGGCTCCGGTACCACGATCCTCTTCCTGGTGGGGACCGCGACCACGGCGACCCGCCCGCCTGCGGGCGGGACAGCGCGGTCCGACCCATCGAGGGTGCATCGCCCGCAGTGACGCTCACGTGGGCCCGCCATTGCGGATCGCTGTCTACACCCATAAGACTCTCATGCATGTGATTCTCATGGCTCCGACCGCGAAGCGCTGCCGATGGACCTCCTGAAGGGGACGCTCGACGTTCTGCTCCTCAAGACGCTCAGCTGGGCGCCGCTCCACGGGTACGGCGTGGCGCGGGCGATCCGGGTGCAGACGGAGGAGGCGCTCACGGTCGACGAAGGTGCGCTCTACCCCGCGCTCCGCCGTCTCGAGGGTCGCGGCTGGCTGACGGCCGAGTGGGGCGTCACCGACACCGGACGCGAGGCCAGGTTCTACCGACTCACGGAAGAGGGCGCGGCGGAGCTCGAGCGTCAGACGCGTTCGTGGGGCCGGTACGTCGAGGCGATGGCACGGGTCCTTGGCCGCGACTCCGCGCCCGAGGTCTGAGGAGATGCCCGGAGGTCGGCGCACGTCGTTTCACGGCGGACGTCCCAACGTGAGCGAGCCGCCCATAGATGCGGATGTCAGGCGAGAGATCCACGCACACGTCCGGCTCGCGGCGGACGACCTCGTGGCGCAGGGATGGACGGAGGACGACGCGCTGCTCGAGGCGCGTCGACGCCTGGGAGACGAGCGGGAAGTCCGACGTCGGAGTGAACGGGAGGTGCGCCGAAGGGATGCGCGCATCCGGCGAACACGTGTCTGGGAGGGAATGATGCAGGATGTGAGGTACGCGTTCCGAAGCCTTTCGCGGAGCCCGGTGTTCACGCTGATCGCGCTGGTCACGCTCGCCCTGGGGATCGGCGCGAATGCGACGATCTTCTCGGTGGTCGAGGGCATCCTGCTCCGCCCCCTTCCGTACCCGGAGGCGGACCGGCTCGTGCGGATCTGGGAGCAGAACCAGTCGGGCGGAACCATGGATTTCTCGACCCCCTCCTTTCTCGATGTCCAGCGGGACGCGACCTCGCTCGAGGCCGCGGCCGCGGTGCGACCCGCGACGCTCACGGTGGTCGGCGGAAGCGAGCCGGCGCGTGTCTCCTCGGCGTTCGTGTCGCACGGGTTCTGGGACGTGTTTCCCGTCCGCGCCGCGGAGGGCCGGCTCACCACGTGGGACGACCACGTGGAGGGTGCGCCACCCGTCGTCGTGGTGGGGGAGGATCTCGCCGCCAGGCTTTTCGGCGGCTCCGCGGAGGCGGTCGGCCAGGGGTTCGAGACAGCGGGAGTCCGCGCCACGATAGTCGGCGTCGTCACGCGCGGCTTCGCCTACCCGGCCGGCGCCGAGCTCTGGATCACCCGGGAACCCTTCGGGACGAACACCTCGCGGACGTCCCACAGCGACGACGTCGTGGCCCGACTCGCGGCGGCTGCCTCGATCGACGCCGCCCGGGACGAGGTCGACGGGATCGTGCGACGGGGAGCCGGACTCGCGGTGGACCAGGACCCGGCCTACCTGCCGACCGGCAGCATCATGCGGTCGCTGCGGGAGGCGGAGACGGGCGACGTCCGACAGCCGCTCATGCTGCTCTGGGCGGCGGCCGGGTTCGTGCTGCTGGTGGCGTGCACCAATCTGGCCAGCACCCTCCTGGCGCGGGGCACCTCGCGCAAGCGGGAGGTGGCGGTTCGGGTGTCCCTCGGTGCCACACGCGGGCGGATCGTCCGCCAGCTCCTCACGGAGAGTGGGATCCTCTCGCTGGCCGGAGCGGTGGCCGGAGTGGGCGTTGCATGGCTCATGCTGCGCGTCATGCAGCCGCTCGGCGCCGGGTCGCTTCCCCGCCTCGACGAGGTCCAGCTGTCCGGGACCGTGCTTCTCTTCGCGCTGGGCGTCTCGGTCGTCACCGCGATCGCGTTCGGCCTCTTCCCGGCCCTCCGTGTCGCACCCGATCGCACCGCGTCGGTACTGCGCACGGCGCAGACGGGAGGCCAGCAGGACATGCGGATCTGGAACGTATTGATCTCCGCCGAGGTCGCGCTGGCCCTGGTGCTGCTCATCGGTTCGGGTCTGATGATTCGGAGCTTCGCCGAGATCACGTCCCAGGACCCCGGCGTCGACGCGCGCGACGTGGTCACGTCCCCCGCCACACTGGCCGGCCCGGAGTACGGTGATTTCAACCTGCGCGTCCGGTTCTGGGAGGATCAGGTCGCGGCGCTCGCCCGGTCCCCGGGGGTGGAGGCGGCCGGTATCATGACGGTCGCGCCGGTTCAGGGGTTCATTCCGACGGGCCGGATCTCGATCGATCTCCCCGAGAACTACATCGACTCACCGATCTACGTGACGGCCAGCGAGGGGGCGTTCGACGCGCTCGACATTCCTCTGCTGGCCGGACGCATGTTCGGACCGGAGGACCACGACGACGCGCCGCACGTCGTGGTGGTGAATGAGGCCTTCGTCGACGCGTTCTCCGCCAACCGTGACGCGATCGGCCGGCGCGTCACGGGGGGCGGCATGGACAGCTTCTGGAACGCCGATCCCCCGGTCTTCGCAGAGATCGTGGGGGTGGTGGGCGACGTCCGGCACCGCTCGTTCACGGACGACCCGCGCCCCGCCGTCTACTGGAACTTCCGACAGCGGCCGTCGCGGATGGGCTCCGTGGTGCTGTTCGCCGAGGCGACCGACGCCGTGGAGCCGATCTCGCTGGTCCCGGAGTTGCGATCGACGCTCCGGACCGCGGAGCCCGACATCGCCCTCGCCTTCGCGTCGCTCCAGAGCCGATTCGGCGAATCCGTCCGGGCTCGCACCTTCGTGCTCGTCGTACTCGGTCTGTTTGCCGGCCTCGCCGTCGTCCTGGCGGGGGTCGGGATCTACGGCGTCGTCTCCTACACGACGGCGCAGCGCACGCGGGAGGTCGGAATCCGGATGGCACTCGGTGCCGACGCAGGCGGTGTCCGGGCGCTCATCGTCCGGCAGGCGATGCTCCCGGTGGGGATCGGACTCCTCTTCGGCACGATCGGGTCTCTCTGGCTCACGTCCCACATCGAGACCCTCCTGTTCGGCGTGAGCCCGATCGACCCGCTCACCTTCGTCGTGGTGCCCACCGTACTGGCGGTGATCGCGGCCACGGCCAGCCTGATCCCCGCAGCGCGCTCGAGTCGCGTCTCACCGACGGTCGCGATTCGGTCCGACTGAGGCGACCGCCGTGGCGGGCCACCCAGAGCGGGAGTTCGGCCGGGTCCGCGGTGGCGCGGCTGAACCGCCCCGGTGATGTGTCACGGAAGTCCGGTAGCTACCGAGGAGGTGCAGGCGCCGACCCGCCGTTGCGGACGCAAGCAGCCACGCCGAGGACGATCCCGGTCGCAACGCGGCGGCGGGTACCCCGGGACACGCAGGTCCCGGGGGGTGGCCCGCACGACGATACTCCTGCCAGTCTGGTGTCCAGAGAGATCGCAGGAACCAGAAATCGTCGAAAATCCTGTCGGCCAGCCGAGATCGTGGAAATGAAGGCTCGTTCCTGGGGACCACACCGACGAGGATGAGAAGGACGCACGTTCGGATTTCCTGGTCCGAAGAGCGTTTGGAGCTCTCGGCCCTGGGAGAAAGGACCTTACGACGCCTTCCGAAGCGAGTGCCGGGAGGCGAGTTGAGTGACGCCCCCGGCCACGAGAAGCGCTACGCCGAGGGCCGAAACGGCGGCACTCGACTGAACGGTCCACCGCCCGCGCGGGTGAAGACCGACACGGTCGAGATGGAGATCGAGGTCCCGCAGGTACAAGCGAAGTCGGGCACTCCCTACGCCACGGGTTTCGACCGGCACACCTCCTCTCTCGACCATCCGTTCGACGCGACACTCCCGCTGGCACTTCCGTTCGACGACTGCTCCGACACCAGCTGTATCGCTCGGTGCCCAGACCTTCGCGGCGCTATCGCCGTTCCCAGCATCGATCTCCGCCCGGCAGGTGGTCGCGGGTGCTGTTTTCATCGAGCGTCCGACAGCTACGGACACGTTCCCCAGGCCGGCCGGGGCAGGACCCAGGAGGTGGCGCCGGCATCGAAAGCCGAAGGCGCGGCCGGGATCTGGGTCACGCACCACCCGCTGAGATCGGCGTTGAAGGAGGTAGCGTTTCCGAACATGCTGGCCATGTCGGTGACACTGCTGACATCCCATGCGCCCAGCGGCTGGTCGAAGCCGCTCGTGTTGAAGAACATGAACTCCATCGTGGTGACGTTGCCTACGTCCCACGTCTCCAGTGTCTGGTTGAAGGCGGTGGCTTCCCTGAACATGTCTGCCATGGCGGTCACGCTACCGACGTCCCATGTGTTCAGACGCTGATCGAAGGAGGAAGCGCCGAAGAACATGTTCGACATTTCGGTCGCACTGCTGACGTCCCAGGAGTTCAACGGCTGGTTGAAGGCGCTCGCGCCGGAGAACATCGAGAACATGTTCGTGACACCGCTGACGTCCCACGAGTCCAGCGGCTGATCGAACGACGTCGCGCTGGCGAACATTCCGGACATGTTCGTGACGTTGCCGACATTCCATGAGTTCAGGGGCTGGTTGAACGAGCTGGCGCCCGAGAAGAGCGAACTCGTTGCCGTGACGCTGCTGACATCCCAGGAATCCAGAGGCTGATTGAACGAGGTCGCATTGGTGAACAGCCTCGAGATGTTGGTGACGCTGCCGACGTTCCAGGAATCGATCGGCTGGTTGAACGCGCTGGCCCCAAAGAACATGAACGTCATGTCGGTGACGCTGCTCACGTCCCAGGTGCCGATGGGCTCGTCGAAGGCGGCCTCGTTCCGGAAGAGGTCGGACATGTCCGTGATCCCGCTGGTGCAGCTCGTGGTGAGCGCGGTGAAGTCACCCCCCGAAACGAGTGCGTCGAGATCGGCGCGCGAACGCTTCGTGTAGACCACGCCCTCCACCGAGTCCGTATCACCGACGGCTGCATCCGGGCACAGGACAGTCACGTCATTCGCCGCGAGAAAGAACAGCGTTACCGACGCCGGAACGCCGGACGAGGCCGTCCCACTCGTGGCCGTGACCGTCGTCGATCCGCCGGCCACGGCGGTCACCAGTCCGGCGTTGTCGACCGAGGCCACGCCTGCGTCCGATGAGGCCCAGGTCACCGGTTGGCCGGCGATGACCTGTCCCGACTGGTCGAGCACCGTCGCGGTCACTCGGACCGTGTCTCCCACGCCCTCCAGCTGTACGGCGGTGGCGGAGAGGTTGATGGTCGTGGGTGTCGGCTGTGGAGGTTCCGGCTGGGTAGGCTCACTGGAGCACGCCGCCACGGAAAGGATCAGGACCAGAAGGCTACGCTTCATCGACACAGTAGGGTCGGAGGGAGAGGGGGGCATTCACGCCGGGGTCACGCTCCCTCCAGCTAACCTCGCCAACGGTCGGCGCACAAGTCGATCTCGCGCGGTCATGGGCGGCCGCCCGCACCGACCCGTCCCGGCGGAAGCCGGATGACCCCCGCGAGGTGAGCATGTCGCGGGCGCCGGCTTCAGCGAGCAGACCTCGCCGAATGTAGAGCCGTGGTTGGGGGATGCTCTTCGTCGAAGTACTCGTGCCTGCGCAGAAAGCGGTACGGGTCACCGGTGACGGACCTCGGCAGACAACCGGCCGGGGCGAGTTAACGAATCCGATGCTGGCGGACTCCCATGGTCGCACCACGAGTCGAACACCACGACCCGCCCACGACCCCCCTTGGAGCCTGACTCATGAAGATGCTCTCCCTTTCCATCGCCGCCGTGCTCGGCCTCTCGCTGGCCGCCCCGAACCCCATTCTCGCTCAGGACAGCGATGTCGAGTTCGTGGCCCCCACCTCGCTCGACGAGGCGGTGCTTCCGGGGATCGCGACGGCGGGGTTCGTACATCGCGCCTTCGTACCGCCGACCTCGCTGGACGAGGCGGTGATCCGTGGCGTCTCGACGGAGCAGCGGCCGGAGCGTCGCGACCTCGGGGCCCGGACCGACGAGCGCAGAGATGCCGCCCCGGGGCGGGCGCGCCAGCGTTTCAGCGCGGCCTGCGGGACCGCCGAGGCCAGGGCCTGTTGAGCGGCACTCGCTCGGACCGGGAAACCTTTGCGCCTCGCATCGTTCTCGGTCACCGGGGCGTCGGGCGGGTCCCGGTTCCTCCCTCTTCATCCTGCTTCCTCGCAGCACATGTCGAGCGACCCCGCCGGCCGCTGGTGGACGACACGGCAGATCCGGCAACTACCCGGTGGTCTCGGCGTCCGCGTAGTAGTCCTTCACGAAGGTCTGCTCGCTCTTCGGTGGGCGGACGTAGGTCGAGTGCTGGCGCGGTGGGAGCTCGAGGTCCCGAGGTGGTACCTCCTCGTACGGGATCGTATCCAGCAGATGTCGAATGCAGTTCAGGCGAGCCCGTCGCTTGTCATCCGATTCCACCACGTACCACGGTGCGACCTTCGTGTCGGTGTGCTCGAACATCGTGTCCTTCGCCCGACTGTAGTCGACCCAGTGCGCGCGGGACTGCAGATCCATCGCGCTGAGCTTCCACCTCTTGGTGGGGTGCGCGATCCGGTCGGCGAAGCGGCGTTCCTGTTCCTCGTCGCTCACCGAGAACCAGAACTTCACCAGGATGATCCCGGCGCGAACGAGCAGGCGCTCGAAGTCCGGGCACGATACGAGGAACCGTTCGTACTCCTCCTCGGTGCAGAAGCCCATGACCTTCTCGACCCCGGCGCGGTTGTACCAGCTACGATCGAACAGAACGATCTCGCCGCCGGCCGGAAGATGCTGTACGTAGCGCTGGAAGTACCACTGGCTCTGCTCTCGCTCGTCGGGTTTCGGGAGCGCGACCACCCGCACGATCCGCGGGTTCGTGCGCTCCACGATGCGCTTGATCGCCCCCCCCTTTCCAGCGGCGTCCCGGCCTTCGAACACCACGCAGACCTTCAGCCCGGTACGTGCGACGTGATCCTGGAGCTTCACGAGCTCGCGCTGCAGCCGCAGCAACTCCTTCTTGTAGAACGACTTCCTGAGGCGAGCGGTCATTGTTTGAACTTGCCCCGACGAATGCGGTCGGCCTCCATGAGCTCGACCTCCCGGGCCCCGGAGACGACGATGTCCGGGTCCGGAACGAACTCGAGTTCGGTATTCCGGTGCTCGTAGTCGATCGAATCGAGGACCACGCGCATGGCGTTGAGGCGAGCCTGGTGCTTGTTCTTCGAGCGAATGATCGTCCACGGCGCAGCCGGCGTGTGCGAGCGCTTGAGCATCTCGTACTTCTTCTCCGTGAACTCGTCCCAGAGGTCCTGAGCCTGAACGTCGATCTCGCTGAGTTTCCACTGCCGCAGCGGATCGTCGCGACGCCGCTCGAATCTGCGGAGCTGTTCCTTCTTGGTCACCGAGAAGTAGAGCTTCACCAGGAGAGTCCCCTGGCGTACGAGGTCCTTCTCGAAGCCGACGACGCCCCGAAGGAAGTCGGCGTGCTCCTTCGGCGTGCAGAACCCGAAGACCGGCTCGACCATGGCCCGGTTGTACCAGCTCCGGTCGAAGAGCACCATCTCGCCACCCCGCGGGAACTGGGTGACGTACTTCTGCAGGTACCACTGGCTGCGCTGCTCCTCGGTCGGCTTCCCGAGGGCCACGACACGGTAGTGCTTCTCGTTCATGTAGCGCGTCATGCGGCGGATCGTGCCGCCCTTGCCGGCCGCGTCGCGTCCCTCGAACAGCACGATCATCTTCTTGTTGTGCCGCTCTAGATGCATCTGGAGCTTGAGAAGCTCGACCTGGTAGGGAACGAGCTCCTGTTCGCGGAAGTGCTTCCTCTTCAACCGAGCGACGAGGTCGTCGTCGGTCCCGTGTTCGGCGGAGGCGGAGGCGGCTTCATCCGGGCCTGCGGACGGCGTGTCGGAATCCATGGTGCGGTGTCGAGTGTGCGGGCGAGAACTGGCAGGGTCGGCCGGACCCGGTTCGGATACGGAGCCGGGCCCGGTTCGGACACGGGGCGAGACTCGCCACCCGGTCCGGTGCCTGAGCGTCGCGGAGAGTGTCCATCGGTGGGGGCTCGGGCAAGTCGGCACCGTGGAGAAGACACGCCACCCACCACGCGTATTCGAAGGGAAGCCTGCGACCGATGGGCAGAGGTACGCGACACGCTGTTCCGGGTGAAGGGCGACGAAACCGGGTCCGCGGGATCTGTTCCGGACGAATCCCGGGATGATCACGGGAGCCGTGGCCTGCTGCGCCCGGATCATCCTGCGTGATATCCTCCGGGTGGCTCTCGAGTCGTACGCGAGCCGCTACCGCATCAAGGAGTCCCCCGATGAGTAGATGTCGAGTTGTCCTCCTGTCGTTCGGTCTGGTCCTCGCCGCGTGCGGCGACGGCGCGCCCGGGACGTCATCCGCCACCGGTGCCGCCACGGTCCGAGACTCCGCCGGCATCCGCATCGTGGAGAATCACGACTCCGCCTGGACCGAGGAGACACGGTGGCGGCTGCCCGACGAGCCGGACTTCGTGATCGGCTCGCTGGACGGAAGCGTCCCGGGAACGGACTGGGGCAACATGCTTCAGGTGCAGGCGATGGGCGACCGCGTCGTCGTGTCGGACCTCATGGATGTCGGCTTCCGGGTCTTCGACGACACCGGGACGTGGGTCGAGACGCTCGGCCGCCGGGGCCGGGGTCCGCTCGAGCTGCAGAATGCCGTTTCATGGACGACTGTGGGCGATAGCCTGCTCGCGTCGGACGGCAGGAAGGTCGTGGTGTTCGAGCAGGGCTCGGGCGAGGCCTCGAGTTATCCGACCGAGGACCCACCGGTCGAGACCGAGACCTGGTCGATCGGGGGGATCGAGATCGGCTGGATCACCTACGGGTGGTTCGGTGATGGCTCGTACGTGCTGGCGAACACGCCGGACCCCCGGGACCGGGAGCCCGGGTACACGACGCTCGGTGCGGAATTCCACCGCATGTCCCCCGGCGGCGCCTACCTGGGTCCGCTCGGCGTTCATGCCATCGGCAGGGTCTTCACCAGAGCCGACGGCGAGACGGCGCCGATCCCCTTCATGACGATGCCCCACATTGCCGTGTCGGATCGGAAGCTCTGGCACGCCTTCGCCGATTCGCTCTTCGAGTTCCGGCGAATCGACGCCACCTCCGGGCAGGTCGATCTGCTGGTGCGTATCGCCGACCGTGGGCAGCGGGTCACGGACGAGATGACGGCGCGCATGCATGCGCTCGAAGACGAGCAGATCAGCACGCTGATGGAGGAGATGGGCGGGGGCGGGGATGCCGCGACCATGCAGCGGATGCGAAGCACGATGGACGAGATGCGAGAATCCCAACCCGATCCGCGCTGGGCTCCGACGATCTTCGGACTCGATCCCCTCGACTCGGGCCACATCCTCGTCGGACTCCCCGACTGGTCCTGGCGGCTGCTGCCCAATCAGCTCCTGCTCGGCAATGTGCCCTCCGACGAGTCGGTGGCCTTCGCGGTGTTCGATGCGGACGGCCGATGGCTCGGCACCCTCGAGGGGCCCCCGGGGCTGGTCGTCACGGACGTCAGCGACGACTACCTGGTAGGGTACCGTCGCGACGAATTCGACGTCCCCTACATCGAGCGCTGGGGCCTGATCAAACCGGGAAGCTCCGCGTCGCGCTGATCATCTCCGCCTGCGTAGACGCGCACTCTACGCGTCCCCGGGGCCCGCCGAAGCCCACGGACCGACGCGGGGGCCGTCGGACGAGCATCAGTCGAGCTCCTCGACCAGCTCCTCCCACCCCTCGGCCACCTGCGTCCCCTCCTTCCGGAGGCCGAAGAACGACGCGATCTGGGTGCCGTCCTCGGCGTAGACCTCGACCGAGCGGATCTCGCCGTACGAGGTGGGCTTGGTGACGGCCCAGGCGTGGGCGACGTCGGTCCGCACGAGGTGCAGGTTGAAGCCGGGATCCATGACGTTGACCCAGTCGCCGGTCTCGACGACGCGATCGACTCTGCCGGTGTGGATCTGGATGCAGCCCGGGTTGCCGACGAAGATCATGATGTCGATCTCGCGCTCGGATGCGGTCTCCAGCAGGGTTTTCACGACACCGGTGTCGAGGCGACGGGTAAAGCGGCCCTCCGCGAGCTCGAGCGCCTGCGTCCGGGTCACCGAAAAGCGCGGCATCAGTCGGAAGAAGTCGTGCGTGTGCTCGAGCTTCGACCAGGCGCGCAAAAGGCCTTCGACGTCCGGCTCGGGGTCCCGGTCGACGTCCGGCTCGGGGTCGGGCGACTCCTCGGCATCCCGCGACGACTCCTCGGCATGCGGCTCGAGTTCGGGCGTCTCGGCACCCTCGGCGAACTCCGCCACGATCGACCGGAAGGCGTCGACGTCACTACCGTCGCGGAGCCAGATCTTGTGAACGGCGTCGCCATGCGCGTCGAAGGCCTGGAAGCTGCGACGCGTCTCGTCGCCGGCGCCGGTTTCCACAGCGACCAGATGCGCCCAGCGTGACTGGAAGATCCGCAGATCCACACCCGGCTGGACAATGCTCGTGGAGTGAGACCCGAACGTCGGCTCGCGGTAGGTGCCGTCGGTCTCGATCACGCAGTGTGCGTTGCGGGTGAGCGCCATCACCTCGCCGAGCTCCTCGGCCCGTGTGATGAAGGCCTCGAAGTCGAGCCGAATCGGGGTCACGCCTCCCTGGCGGGTGAGCAGCAGGGCCAGCTCGCTCACGCCCAGCCGCTCGGCGGCGTCACGGATGCGGATCCGGGGCTCCTCGGCGCGGAGTTCGGCCCAGCGGGCGGCGAGATCGGAGGTCGCGGTGGATCTGGTCATTGAATCGGCTCTCGATCGAGGACGGAAGAGTCCGAAGTGTAGCAGGGGGTCTGCCGGAGTGCTCGCCGATGTGCGGCCGGCCGGGAGCGCGCCTTCGGCGGCCCCCTGCCGTCGCCGCCTTCCACGGCCGGTGCCGTCGAGGGTCCTCCGGCGCACCGACCTCCGTCGGGTTCCCCGTCCGGCGCCGCCCGACCGTCAGGCCTCGTCCCGTACCTCCGTATTCTCGTCCAGGGCACGCTGAGCGATGCGCGTCACCAGCACCGTGACGGCGACCGTGGCCAGCCCCCCGACTCCCAGAAGCGCCCAGTAGGCTGGACCCTGCGTGGCCTCGCTCCCGGCGCCGGCGATCTGTCCTGCGGCGTACCCACCGTACACGTATAGAAATGTGCCCGGTGCCATACCCAGAAAGCTGGTCCAGACGTAGGACCAGAGCCGCACGCCGGTGAGCCCCAGCGCGTAGTTGAGGGCGTTGAAGGGAACGGCGGGGGACAGCCGGATCAGAAACACGAGTTTCGGGCCCTGCCGGGCCAGCGCCTTGTCGATGGCCGCGAGCTTCGGGCTGTCCCCGAGACGGCGCTCGATCGGGGCGCGCGCGACGTACCGTGCCACCAGAAAGGCCGCGGTCGCGCCCAGTGTGGCGGCGACGAGCGTGAGAGCGGTTCCGGCCCACAGCCCGAAGATCGCACCCGATGCGAGGGTCAGGATCGACCCCGGGATCCACGCCACCGTCGCCACGATGTAGATCGCGACGTAGCCGATCGCCGCCCAGGGGCCGAGCGACCGGACCGCATCGAGGGCCTCCGGCACGAGGGCGGCACCGCTGCGCCCGATCCATACCAGCACGACCACCCCCGCAGCCACCAGGAGGAGGGTGCGCCAGGGAAGGCGGGATTCATCGGTGTCGTCGTCCGTGGACATCGCATGACGGAAGGAGGAACGGATCAGAGGCGACCTGCATCGCCCCAAGCCCCGCTGCCGGCGGCCGGTTCCCGCCCGAGGCGGCGCCCCCGCACGAGGCCGGCGCGGCCGCGGACGGGCCGGGGCGTGCCTTCACGGTTGGAACTCTTCAGCCGGCTGCGCGCTTCGAGGGTCGTGGCGCGACACGAATGTCGCCCCCTCCTCCGACCCGGTACTCATGCCTACGCTCCGCCTCGGAACCGCAGTCCTCGCTCCACTCGTCATGACGCTTCTCGTCGCTGTCGAGGCCCAGGCCCAGTCCCAGACCGAGTCCCGGGCCCGGTCCGCAGCGGAGTCCGCCTCCGCGTCGTCGCCGTCGTTCGACCACACCGCCTTCGATCGGCTTCTCACGCGACACGTCGATCAGGGCGGCCTGGTCGACTACGCGGCATTCGAGGACGAACCCGCCTTCGACGAGTACCTGTCGCGGCTCGCGTCGGCGGACGTCGAGGCGTTGGACGCCGATGCTCGCCTGGCGCTCTGGATCAACGCCTACAATGCGTGGACCATCGAACTCATCAATCGGGAAGACCGCCCGGAGTCGATCAAGGACATCAACAAGACGCTCGGGTTCATCCCGACGGGGGGCGCGTGGAGGGTGCGTTTCGCCGAGGTGGCCGGTGAGACGTGGACGCTCGACGAGATCGAGCACGAGGTCATCCGGGAGCGATTCGACGAACCTCGAATCCACTTCGCCCTCGTGTGCGCCGCCATCGGATGTCCCCCGCTGCGCGCCGGGGCGTACACCGGTGGACAGCTCGATCGGCAGCTCGACGAACAGGCTCGTGCCTTCCTTCTCGACTCCCCGGGAAAGAATCGCGTGGATGCGGAGTCGGCGCGCGTTCACCTCAGCCCCATCTTCGACTGGTACGAGGAGGACTTCGGCGATGGACGGGAGGACCTCGGACGCTACCTCGCGCAGTGGTTCGAGGGCGACGAGGCCGAGTTGCTGCGCTCCGGAGACTTCCGGGTGGACTACACCGACTACGACTGGAGCCTGAACATCAGGCGGTGAGGGCGGGCCTTCGTCCCGGGCCTGCGGCGGCCCGGAGTCTCACGATTCCGGCACCCAGACGACCGGTCCGAGAAAGGATGTACCCTCCGTGGGAAGATTCTCGGTGTCGCTCATGAATCCCACCGCGGTCACCGGTTCGGGGTCCTCCCCGAACGCCGCTCGGTAGTCGGCGAGCAGGTCCCTCTCTTCGGTTACCCACTCCCCCGTGGGATCATCGGCGTTGCGAACCACGATGATGTGCAGATCGTCGCTCACCCGGCTCGGGAAGTCGGTGCCGACCGTCTCGGTGTTTCCCCATGTGTAGAAGAGGATGTCGGGGCGGGAGAAGAGTCCACGGTCGCCGAACACGACCATGACGCGTGCCAGAGCGTCGTCCGCTTCGGGGACGCGCAGGTCGGCGTTCGGAATCGTGCGATCCACCCGCCAGCTCCACTCCAGCGTTCCCGCGCCGGCGTCGAGCCGGGTATCCAGTTCGTTGCCGAAGAACGCCGCCTGCGATACCGACCTGAAGCGCAGGACCGGTCCCAGATCGGGGTCGTCGACGACCTCCGTCACCGGCGCCTCATGCCCCCGTACCGGGCGTACGTCCCAGCCCGGCGGGAGGGCATCTCCCACGGTCGCACGGTCGAACCTGTCCAGCCGCACCTCATTCTCGTGCATCCCCGCCGCCGTCAGCACGCCGGCGAAGACCAGCACGGCCACGAGCGGCAGAGCGAGCGAGCGAAGGGTGGGGGTCGGCGTCATGATGTCTCCGGGGTGGGTCGAGTCTTCGGGGCTCCGGTTCGCACCCGGGCTACGTCGGGGCCCGTCGCCGTGGATTGGATCGCGCCGATGGGCCGACACGCAGTGGCGGTCGCCCGGAGTCGGGGCGGTGTCTATCCGGACGCCGACGCCTCGAGGGCCCGGATGAGTTCGCCGATCGCGGGTCGGTCGTCGCGCCGCTGCGGTCGGGAGTACACGACGCGGCCCTCCCCGTTCACGATGAAGTCGCCGCCCATCTGGTAGGGGTCCGCGCCCGCGGCCCTGGGGCGTTCTCCGCCGAGGATCATCCTTCCGTACTGCCACCACACCTTGGGATCGAGCCAGATGTTCCACCACGGAAGGCGCCGGAGGCCCCATGCGTCGTAGGCCTCACGGTCGCGATCGACCAGCAGAGGGAAGGCGAGGTCGACCCCGTCGACGAGGTTCGCGCGAATCGCTGCCGGTTCGTCGAATGAAATGAAGACGACCTCGGCCCCGAGTTTCTCGAGACGTTCGCGGCGAGCATGCATCTTCACGAGATGCGATCGGCAGATGAGTCAGCCGGCGTGGCGCAGGAAGCTTACGACGACCGCGCGACCCTCCCGGTCGGCGAGCGCGAACCGCTCGTCGTCCAGCGTCGGAAGCGACAGCTCCGGGGCGGTGTCGCCTTCGCGTGGGGGGTGCGCCGCGTGCGTATCGGAGGAGGTGGTGCGAGCCATGGTGTGCGCGGTCAGCGCGGAAGACGTACGAGGTACCCACCGCCGCCCGGTGCGACCGACCAGTCCGCCACACGGTCCGAGAGCCATCCGGTGAGCGCCTCCCGAACGACGTCCCGCAGCACTGCCGGGCCCTGCGAGCGGGCGCCACGACCCGTGACGATCTTCACCACGTCGCCGCGGTTGCGTCGAGACTCGGCATGGAGAAAGGACTCCAGCCTGCGCTCGGCCCGGTCCGCGTCGAAGCCGTGGAGGTCGAGCGTGGCGACGGGGAGAGCGGCGTGAAGCGTACGGGGGGTGCCCCCGGAGACGATCGGTGTACGTCGCTTGCCCATGTCGCCCTCTACACGAGGCCGCGGCCGTCGGTCCCTCGTGATCGGTCGGCGCGCAGCGGCTCGACCACGGGCTCGAGGATGTCTCGCAGCTCGGCCATCTGGTCCTGACTCCACCGCTGTCCGAACCACGATCCGATGTGCAGACCCACGAGGATCGGGACGCCGACGGCCACGGCCCACAGGCCCCACGGCGACTCGTTGGAGGCCCACTGGACGTACCCGAAGATCGCCCCGAGAACGACGATGAAGGCGATGGCCGCATAGAGGAAGACGAATCCGGTCCAGACTTCGGGACGCGGTGCGTACCGGCCGAACACGACGCAGGTCGTACCCGCCGGATGTCCGCCGGAGCGGTGGTGGGCGTCGAAGTCGTCGATGCGGACGGACAGCTGGGGCGACCAGATTCGTCGCTCCTCCCCCGGCACGTGAAGCTCGGCCCACCGTCCCTTCCCGACCCATCGATTGGAGGGAACCGCCGCATCGAGTCCCTCCCGGATCCGTGCGATCGCCTCGTCGCGTTCCACGGCGAGCGGGATCGTGAAGGTCGGGCGGAGGCGCGGAGCGTCACTCATGGCGGGTGAGTACCACGGGTCGTCAGCTGATGCCGGGCAGCCCGGCCTCGGTGAGCGTCAGCAGCAGCGCCCGCTGAACGGCCTCCCATCCATTTCGATTGACCCAGTATTCGTCCAGGGCGTGGCCGTTGGCTCCGATACCGCCCCGGCCGATGGTGACCGCCGGCACGCCGAGGGAGATCGGCGTGTTCGAGTTGGTCGACGAACGGCTGAGGTACGGCGGCTGTCCCATGTGGTTCGTGACCGCCATCGCGCGCTGGACCAGCGGGTGGTCCGGGTCCATCTCGCCGGAGGGACGGTCTCCGATCTTGTCCTTGTTCACCGTGAGTGGAGCGCCCTCGCGGGCGAGCGCGTTCCCCTCCTCGAGCGCGCGGTCCATGGCGACGAGGAAGACCTGTTCGATGCGGTCCAGAGACGCGGGATCGACGGAGCGCATGTCCACCTCCATCCACGCCTCGAAGGGCACGGAGTTCACCGAGGTCCCGCCACCGATGCGACCCACGTTGTAGCTGGTCCGCGGCCCCGACCGCGTGAGGGTGTCGGCGACGTCCTGAAAGTGGCGGATGGCGCGCCCGAGCGCGTGCGCCGGGTTGGCGAGGCCGAACGCACCCCAGGAGTGCCCACCCTCGCCCTCGAAGGTGACGCGGTAGCGCTTCGAGCCGAGACCCATGGAGACGATCGAGTTGTTGCCGCCCCCGTCGATCTCGATCCAGACGTCGGGGGGACTCGCGCCTTCGCGGTAGATGTGCTTCATCCCGCGGAGGTCGCCGAGTCCTTCCTCGCCGACCGTGCCGATGAAGAGAAGGTCGTCCCGCGTGCGGATGTCCTCGTCGGCCATCACCCGGAGGAGGGTGAGGACGATCGCGAGACCACGCGAGTCGTCGCCCACGCCCGGCGCGAACAGCGTGTCGCCCACCATGCGGACCGAGACGTCCGTGCCTTCCGGGAAGACGGTGTCGAGGTGGCCGCCGACCGCGACGGTACGGTCGGTGCCGCCGTTGCCGCGCCGCAGGCCGAAGACGTTGCCGACCTCGTCCGTCCACACCGAGTCGGCGCCGTACTGTTCGAGCAGGTCGAGATAGAAGGCGCCCCGCTCCTCCTCCATGAAGGGGGGTGCGGGTGTCTCGGTGATCTCGATGTGGCGCTCCAGCGTCCAGTCGTCGAGTGACTCGATCAGGTCGAAGGCCTGCCGGACGGTTTCCGACGCGGCGACCGCCTCGACCTCGGCGACGTACCGCGGCGCAGCGTCCTGGGCGGAGAGGGGCGCGGCGACGCCGAGGACTGCGAGGAGCAGAGGACCTGCGACATGTGCGGTGAGGGTGCGTGGCGCTGTCATGGCGGTAGCGGACTGGGGACGGGAAGGGCCGAAACGCCCTGAAGATAGCCCTCCCCAGGGGACCGCGACGAGGGCGTGTTCACCCAACGGGTCCACGCCCTGTCGAGCGCCGCCCTCGACCTCGACCACGCGGATCGTATCGAGCTCGAGCGACATCTGCGCCATCCGGCAGGACTCGGCCGGCGGAGGGGCCGCGCGGAACGCCCCGGACGGGTGGATCGCGAAGGTGCCCCCCTCCGTGCAACCATCGCGATCGCGCGGCAGCCGAGCGGAGGCCCTCCGGGATGTGCCGACACCGCGTTATCTTTCACGGCTGACCGTCGACCGCTCGTCGCCGGCGCAGTTCACCCTCGCTTCGCCCCGCGCCACATCCATCATGTCGATCCGTAATATCGCGATCATCGCCCACGTCGACCACGGCAAGACGACGCTGGTGGACCAGATGTTCCGCCAGTCCGGTGTCTTCCGCGAAAACCAGTCCGTGGAGGAGCGCGTCATGGACTCCAACCCGCTCGAGAAGGAGCGGGGGATCACGATTCTCGCCAAGAACACGGCGGTGACGTGGGAGGACACGAAGATCAACATCGTCGACACCCCCGGACACGCCGACTTCGGAGGCGAGGTCGAGCGAATCCTCCGCATGGTCGACGGCGTGGTGCTGCTGGTGGACGCTGCCGAGGGCCCGATGCCGCAGACCCGGTTCGTGACCCGGAAGGCGCTGGAACTGGGGCTCATGCCGCTCGTCGTGGTCAACAAGGTGGACCGCTCCGACGCGCGCATCCACGAGGTGCACGACGAGGTGCTCGAACTCTTCATGGATCTCGAGGCGACCGACGAGCAGCTCGACGCTCCCTTCCTCTACGCCTCCGGTCGGGACGGCTGGGCGGAGCGCGAGCCGGACGTCCAGGGTGACTCGCTCACACCGCTCTTCGAGACGATCGTATCGCACTTCCCCGCGCCGGACGTCGACCCCGACGGGCCCTTTCAGATGCTGGTGTCCACGCTCGATCACTCGAGCTACGTGGGCCGTATCGCCATCGGACTCATCGAGCGGGGGCGTGTAGCGGTGGGTGACCAGGTCACGCTGCTCCCCTTCGGCGACGAGGGTCCCGTGGAGGAGGGCGAGGGCGAGACCGCGCGTATCACGAAGCTCTTCACCTTCTCGGGGCTCGATCGCATCGAGGTGGAGGAGTCCGATGCGGGCGACATCGTCGCGCTCGCGGGAATCGAGAATGTCGAGATCGGTCGCACGCTCGTCGATCCGGCCCACCCCGACCGGATTCGCGGGATCAAGGTCGAGGAGCCGACCCTTTCGGTCGAGTTCACCGTGAACGATTCGCCGATGGCGGGTCAGGCCGGGAAGTACGTCACCACCCGTCAGGTTCGGGACCGGCTCGTCAAGGAGCTGGAGCGCAACGTCGCACTCCGCGTCGAGGACACCGAGTCGCCCGACACCTTCAGGGTGAGCGGGCGCGGCGAGCTGCACCTGACCATCCTCATGGAGACCATGCGCCGAGAGGGGTTCGAGTTCCAGGTGGCGCGGCCCGAGGTCGTGACGCGCGAGGGGCCCGACGGGAAGCTGCAGGAGCCCTACGAGGAGGTCGTGGTCGAGGTCCCCGGAGACATGGTGGGCACCGTGATCGAGAAGCTCGGGGGACGGAAGGGCGAGATGACCGAGATGAAGCCGATCGGAGACTCGGGCTCGACGCGGCTCCGGTTCGCCATTCCGGCGCGCGGGCTGTTCGGATATCGCTCGGAGTTCCTGACGGACACTCGGGGTGAGGGCACCCTCTACCACACCTTCGATCACTGGGGGTCGTGGGCGGGTGAACTGAAGGGACGCCAGAAGGGTGTGCTCGTGGCCGATCGTGCGGGCGCCGCCGTCGGCTTCGCGCTCTTCGGGCTGCAGGAGCGCTCGACGATGTTCGTCGAGCCCGGCGACCCCGTGTACGAGGGGATGATCGTCGGCGAGAACGTTCGCCCGGACGACATGGACGTGAACGTGTGCAAGGAGAAGAAGCTCACGAACATGCGGACCACGTCGTCGGACGAGAACATCAAGCTCGAGCCGCCGCGGAAGCTCACGCTCGAGCTCGCGCTGGAGTTCATCGAGCCTGACGAGCTGATCGAGGTCACGCCGGAGGGGCTGCGGCTCCGGAAGCGCGAGCGGGACGCCAACAAGCGACGGAAGGAGGCGAAGCGGGCGGCGAAGGAGGCCTGAGCCGGTCGGGCCGGAACCTGCCCGGGCGTTCGGTGATGGTAGGATCGCGAACACCGAGGCGATCCCGAACGAGCGAGCTGCCCGCATGTCCATGCGCGCCCGATACATCTCCGCACCGACCTTCCCCGAGTACCTGGAGACGGTCGAGAAGAATCGCGATCTCTGGCACGCGATTCACGACCGTGCCCGCGTTCCCGACGAGCTGATTCGGACCGCAGAGCGACTCGAGGGACGCTGGCACCTGCTCGCCCTGTCCGAGGACTGGTGCGGGGATGCCGTGAACACGCTGCCCGTTGTGGCCCGGTGGGCCGAGGAGGTCGACCACCTGGACTTCCGGGTGCTCGGCCGCGATGAGAACCCCGACCTCATGGACGCGCACCTCACGGACGGCCGAAGCCGCTCCATTCCCGTGGTGATCGTCTACGACGAGAACTTCGAGGAGGTCGGGTGGTGGGGCCCGCGCCCCGGGGCGCTGCAGGAATTCGTTCTCGGGGAGGGGCGGAAGCTCGACTCCGAGGAGCGCTACCGCCACGTCCGCCTCTGGTACGTCCGCGACCGAGGCCGCACCGTCCTCGAGGAGATTCTCGAGGTCTTCGCCCAGGGGACGAACTGACACGACGGGGGGGCGGGGCGTGCCACGAACCGACGCGACGGAGGAGCGGGGTACGCCACGAGTAGACGCCCCGGGGGGAGCGGGGCGCGCCATCATCATGGACGCCCGGTCGCCCGCGCCATTACCCTCCCGGCATGGAATCTTCTTCCGCTCCCGCGTCGTCGCATCGCCTGGCCCTCTTCGCACTGGCATTCGGGTCCGGCTTCGGGGTGATGGTCCTCGAGATCGCGGGCGCCCGGGTAATGGCCCCCGTATTCGGGCTCTCTGCCGTGCCGTGGACGGCGGTCATCGGGGTCGTTCTGACCGCGTTGTCGCTGGGAAACTGGATCGGTGGGCGGCTCGCCGATGCAGGTCGAGTCCCCCTCGCCTTCGTGCTCCTGGCGACCGCGGCCACCGCGGTCGCACCCCTCGCGGGCTCCACCGTCCCGCGGCTCGCACTCCAACTGCTCGGCTTCATCCCGGGTGCCGTCGCCACCGCCGTGGTCTTTTTCGCGCTTCCGGTCTTCGGTCTGGGGATGGTGACGCCCTACCTGGTGAAGGCCGAGACGCGATCCGTGTCGGAGGTCGGACGGCGCGCGGGGGAAATCGGAGCGGCGGCGACCGCCGGCAGCATCGTGGGAACGTTCGGCACGGGATTCGTGCTGCTGCCTCTGATGCCGCTGCCCCTCCTGCTGGGCATGACCGCCGCCGGGCTGGTGGGACTCGCCGGGCTGGCCGGGGTCGTGCTGGGCCGTGGGCCGGCCCCTCGTGACATCGGAGTCGTCGCAATCGCGATACTCCTCGTGGGAGCCTTTGCGGTCGTCACCCCCCCGTCCGTGCTCGCCGACGAGCAGACGGTGTACACGTCGATCGTCGTGCGCGAAGGGCTATGGACCGATGGGAAGCCCGTCCTGGAGATGCGGCAGAGCGGGGCGTCGTCCTCGGTGGAGTACGTGTCGTCGGGCGAGCCGGCGCACCCGTACGCCACCACCTCGCTGCGCTGGATGGACGAACTCGCACGCGAGTACGGCCCGCCGTCCAGGGTGCTGGTGATCGGCGGGGCGGCGCTCACCCTTCCGCTGGCGATCGTACGCCGCTTTCCCGACGTCCGGGTCGACGTCGTGGAGATCGATCCCCGGGCCACCGAGCTCGCGTACGAGCACTTCGCCGTGGGGCGTGACGCGGCAGCGGAGCGTATCGAGGTCGTGCACATGGCGGGGCGTCACTTTCTCGAGACGACGGACCGCTCGTACGACCTGATCTACATCGACGCCTTCGATCATCTCGTGACCGTGCCCTGGACGCTGGTGACGCGTGAGGCCTTCGAGGCGACGGCGGACCGACTCCGGCCCGGTGGGACGATCGCGGCCAATGTCCTGGCCCCCCTAGCGGGCCCCGGCGATGCATTTCTCGCCCGGATCCTGGCCACGGCCGAGTCCGGGTTTTCCGGCGTGAGGGGCTATCGCGTGACCCCCGAAGAGGAGCTCGACGTCGTGCAGAACGTACTGCTCGTGATGGCGCCGGAGCCGGCGTCGCTCCCGACGCCGGAGTGGTCGGAAGTCGCGGTGGACGCGCGGGGGAGACCGCTCACCGACGCGTGGGCGCCGATCGACGCGCTTCAGGCCCGTGTGTTCTGGGGAGGGCTCGAGTGGTGAGGATCGAACGACACCTCGACCCCGACACGGCACCCCGCCCGAATCGAATCCCGCTCCCGGAGGTGTACATCCGGATGGCCGAAGCGCTGGCAGAGCGCAGCACGTGTGCCCGCCTCCAGGTCGGTACCGTGATCACGGGTCCCGAGCTCGAGAACGTCCTCGCGATCGGATACAACGGGAATGCACGAGGATTCCCGAACCGCTGCGACTCCACCGAGGCGGGGAAGTGTGGGTGTATCCACTCCGAGCAGAACGCCCTCGTGAAGGCGCCCGGCCAGCTGCCCGACAAGGTCGCCTTCGTCACCGCCAGCCCCTGCGTCATGTGTGCCAAGCTGATGATTCAGGCGAAGATCCGCTGGGTCTTCTACCGGGACGGATACCGGGATCCCGCCGGCCTCGACGTGCTGGAGGCCGGGGGTGTCGTCGTCGTCCGGTACGATCGGTGGCGGGACGAGTGGCGGGACTGATCCCTGCCCTGGAGGTCACCGTACGGGTCGCCCCGGGTCGCCGCGCCGGTCGCCGCCCAAGGCCGTGCAGCTCGCCCCGGTCCGCCGTACAGGTCGCCGGACACCGCCGTGCGGGTCGCTCCGTTTAGCCTTGCAGGCCGTGGGGCCGCAAACCACCTTGTCCGGCATTCTGCAGCCCGATCCAACGCCCGGTACTCGAACACGAGAGGCCCTGATGTCACGTCTGCACACAGTCCTTCCACTGCTCGTCGCGATGCTTCTCGTGACGGCGACCCGCGGCCCTCTCGCAGCTCAGGACACCCCCTGGACTTCCATCGATCGCGGCAGCGACAACATTCAGGTGCTCGGCCATCTCCCGATGGGTCCGCGGCTCAGCGTCGCGGACATGGATGTGGAGCAGGAGATGGATCGTCCGTTCGTCTACGTGTCGCGCATGGTCTACGGCACGGAGGGCCCGAAGGGACTCGACATCTTCTCGATCGAGGACCCGACGCGGCCGGTACTGCTGCACGAATGGCGGATCGAGGATCAGGACCTCCACCAGCGGACGGGTGGGATGGATGTGAAGCACTTCAAGTGGAACGACCGCTACTACGTGGTGCAGTCGCTCCAGTTCGGGCAGGGGGGTCCGGATACGGATCTCGGGGCCGTGATCCTCGACGTGACCGGTCTTCCCGATGCCTCCACCGTCCGCGAGATCGCGCGTATCCGCGAACCCGACATGCCGGGCGGATTCCACAACATCTTCATCTACAAGCACTCGGACGACCGGGTCTACCTCTTCACCACGGCCAACGCGCCGGGCGCCCTGGTCTACGATCTGGGGATGATCGCGGAGGGGAGCGATCCCTCGGAGGCCTACGTCGGGATCGTACCGGTGCCCGAGTCGTCGCTCGGCTCCGGGGATGGCCGGGGGTATCACGACTTCTACGTCGGCTACCATCCCGCGACGGGGGAGGATCGCTTTTACGGGGGCGGAACGGGCGGGTACTTCATCTACGATGTGACCGATCTGGAGAATCCCGAGCTCGAGATCACGCTGACGGGCGTGTCCGGCGTGTCGTACGGGCACACCTTCACCCCCGATCCGACCGGCCGCTACGTGATCGCCGAGACGGAGTATCAGTATGCGCCGATTCGCGTGTTCGACCTCCAGCCGGCACTCGAGGGTGACGTCACCAACATCCGCTCACCCATCTCCGCCTTCACGGGGCACTGGGAGAACCTGATCCACAACCACGAGGTGCGGTGGCCCTTCGTTTTCGCGTCGGGCTACCTCGACGGTCTGCAGGTCTTCAACCTGATGGACCCGACGAATCCCCAGCTCGTGGGCTACTACGACACCTACCTCGGCGCCCCCAATACCGATCGCTACCCCATGTTCAACGGCGCATTCGGAATCGACGTCCGGAACGAGGACGGACTGATCGTCGTAAGCGACATGTCGACGGGACTCTGGACGTTTCGGATGGACGGATTCGGTGGATGGAATGGAGAACTCTGGGGATTTCCGGACATCTCGAGCGCACAGAAGTGGGACACCTCGGTGACCGCGCCGATGGGTAGCTGGTGATGGCGGCGGACTCGTTCGGGGGGCGATGATGGATCGGATCGGCGGTGGCTCGGCCGTCGTCTGCGCGGTGGCCACGGGCGTGCTCGCGTCGTTCTGGAGCGTCTCGCCGGCTTCGGCCGGATCGGGTCGGGCGGAGGCGAGGGAGGTCCGGGATGCGGGGGAGGCATGCAGCGCCCCCGAAATGTCCGTTCGTGCTCCGATGCGGGTATCGCCCAGCGTCCCGATCGGGGCGGTGCGTCGGGACTCCGACTACTACTCGATCGACCTGGTCCCCACGCGGCGCGTGCCGGCGACCGCGTACGTGCGGGGGACCGCGGAGGTGACGTTCTCGCCGTCTCCCTTCGTGGTCACGGTGACGCCCGACGGCAGCTACGACTACGAGGTGCATGTGCGGCTCCCTGAGCTCCGGGAGCCGAGGGGTGGGGGGTACGTCGCGTGGGTGACGACCACCGAGATCGACGAAATCCATCGCCTCGGACAGCTGCAGGACGGCCGCGTCTCCGGTCGGGTCGCGTGGAACAAGTTTCTGGTCGTCGTGACGCTGGAGGAGGACCCGATGGTGGCGACCGGGCGCTGGACCGGTCCGATCGCCTTCCGGGGCATGTCCCGGAGCGGGACCATGCACACGATGGCCGGACATGGGCCCTTCCAGGACGAGAAGTGTGCCGCGTACGGCTACCAGTGAGGATCCACCGACCATGATCGTGCAGTCGGTGCCTTCGATCCCTCTCCGGCTTCGGGTGTCCGCCTTCGCCACGGCGCTGGCGGCTCTGCTCTCCATGCCGGGCGTCCTGCAGGCGCAGCACGAGATGCACGGGATGAGCATGGAGATGGAGGGGGGCTGGAGGATGGCGCCCATGGACATGTCCATGCCCATGCTCCCGGGCCTCGAGGGCGCCATGCCCGTCGTCGGCGCCTTCCTGCCGGGGATGGGGATGGATATCTCGATGTTTCCGGAGGCTCGTCCCTCCCGGGTGGTCGAGCTCGCGGATGGAGACACCCTCGCCGTAGCGGTCTCGATGGTCCGACGCACGATCGCGGGCCACGACATGGTGATGTACGGCTACAACGGCCAGTATCCCGGGCCTCTGATCAAGGCGCCGCAGCACGCCACGGTAATGGTCCGCGTCACGAACGAGATCCAGATGCCGACCACCATCCACTGGCACGGCCTCCGGCTTCGGAACGAATTCGACGGCGTTCCCGGTGTGACGCAGGATCCCATCGAGCGGGGCGAGAGCTTCCTCTACGAACTCGATGTTCCGGACGCCGGCATGTTCTGGTATCACCCGCATGTGCGGGAGGACGTCCAGCAGGATCTCGGGCTCTTCGGCAACCTCATGGTGCTGTCACCCGATCCGGAGTTCCTCGGACCGGCCAACCGCGAGGAGGTGCTCGTCCTCGACGACATGCTGATCGACGACGCGGGCCTCTTCCCCTACGGCCTGGAATCGCCGACCCATGCGCTGATGGGGAGGTTCGGGAACGTACTGATGGTGAACGGGATCACCGACTGGTCCGTCGACGTCCGGCGTGGCGAGGTGGTCCGCTTCTACCTCACCAACGTCGCGAACACGCGCACGTTCAACGTCACCTTCGGGGATGCCCCGGTGAAGATCGTCGCCTCGGACGTGAGTCGGTACGAGCGCGAGCAGTGGGTGGAGAGCGTCGTGATCGGCCCCGCCGAGCGCTACATCGTCGATGTGCGCTTCCCGGATGCCGGGGAGGTGGCGATCGCGAACTCCGTGCAGAATGTGAACCACTTCCGGGGCGTCTTCGAGCCGACGGTGGACACCCTCGGGCGGGTCCGGGTGGCGGAGGACGCCGTGGCGGAGGACCTCCGCGAATCGTTCGAGCACCTGCGGGTCCACGAGGAGGTCGTCGACGACATCGATCGCTTCCGGCCGTGGTTCGACCGGGAGCCCGATCATTCACTGGTGACCACGGTGCGCGTCCGGGATCTCCCGCTGCCGATCATGCAGTCGATGGAGATGGACACGCTGTACGTGCCGCCGATGGAGTGGAACGACGCCATGCCGATGATGAACTGGCTGTCCTCCGGCGAGCAGGTGACGTGGATTCTCCGCGACACGGATACCGGGTTGGAAAACGAGGAGATCGACTGGCGCTTCGACGTCGGGGACGTCGTGAAGGTCCGCGTCCACAACACTCCCGACTCCTTCCATCCCATGAACCACCCCTTCCACATCCACGGGCAGCGGTTCCTCGTTCTCTCCACCGACGGAGTGCCGTCGGAAAACCTCGTCTGGAAGGACACCGCCATCGTTCCGGTAGGTTCGACCGTGGACCTGCTCGTCGAGATGTCGAACCCGGGCACCTGGATGGCTCACTGTCACATCGCCGAACACCTCCACTCGGGGATGATGTTCAGCTTCACGGTCGAGGACTGAGCCGTCTGGCAGAAGGGTCTTCGCCGGTCCAAAGGGTGTCCCTGTCGGGCTCCCCCCCGCCGCCTGGACGTACGCTGAGATTCGACTGCGCGAGCGCCGGACGGAGACGCAGGACGATCACGTCACCGAGGGATACCGTTACCGGCAGAGGTCGATAGAAGTCGTCGGAGCCGACCACATCGGCGTAGAGGGCCACCGAGTACCCACCGGCGATGAATTCGGAGCTCAGCGCGAAGGATCGCGTGGAATTGCTCGTGACCAGCCCCAGACGCCGACGCGCGGAGCCGCGTGTCGCGAAGACCGTGACGTCGCGCCAGTGGAGGTTGGCGATCTCGACCCGCACCCCGCCCTCCGGCGTGGCTCCGAACCCTCCACGGCTCGGCACGCGACCGCAGCCGAGGCCGACGGCGACCGTGATCGCGAGGGCGAGTAGAAGTCGGCCGCAGGGTGGAATTCCGAGGCTCGACGACCGAGGCGTCTGGGGCATCATCGTCGGGCGAAGGTCGAGGAGACGAGCATGCCTCACGATGAGGTCTGGAGGTCGCCGACGCCACCGTCCTGACAAGCTCGAGGCGCGGTGCGGTACCCGCTGAATAACGGTGTGCCAGCGACGTGGAAGTCGACGAACTGCTTGCGCTCGCGCCGCGACGTACCGCATACCTGTCAGATCTGCAAGACGAATGACGGCATCGAAAGTCGCCGTCTCCCGCCTTGCACGATCGCCGTGCGACGCAGGATGGACGGCCGCGCGGTGGGACGGTCCGGGACGCCGATCGTTCCGGGCACACAGCCACGAGCCTCGAGCCACGGTAGGTGAGCAGATGAGAAGCTCAATCGTTTGCGTCCTCGCCCTCCTCCTCGGGTTGACCCTGGTCGGCCCCCTGGAGGCACAACAGCGACAGATCAACGGACGAGTGATCGACGCGGAGGGCGACCCTGTCGGGACGGTCTCCGTTCAGGTCCTCGGCACGCAGGTCGCGACCGCGACCGACGAAGACGGACGTTTCGTGATTCCGGCACCCGCCGGGGAGGTGACGCTCCGGGTCAGCAGCATCGGATACCGGACGCAGGACGTCGTCGTCGCCGCGAACGAGTCCACGGTGGAGATCACCCTCGCGCAGGACGTCCTGAATCTCGACGCCATCGTGGTGACGGGGCAGGTCACGTCCGTCGCGAGGCGAAATCTCGCGAACGCGGTGGCCCGGGTCGAAGCCTCGGAGCTCAACCGGGCTCCGGCCGCTTCGGTCGAGCAGGCGCTCGTCGGGAAGATCGCAGGTGCCGACATCCAGTCGAACAGTGGCGCACCGGGTGGAGGCCTCCAGGTGAATCTGCGCGGCGTCTCGTCGATCCTCGGGAATGCCACGCCGCTCTACGTCGTCGACGGCGTCATCGTGAACGACAACGCGATTCAGGGTGGAGCCGACGTGATCCAGTCGTCCGGTGGGGGGGCGGGATTCACCTCCACTCAGGACAATGCGGCCAATCGGATCGCCGACCTCAACCCCGCCGACATCGAATCCATCGAGGTCCTCAAGGGTGCATCGGCCGCGGCGATCTACGGGGCTCAGGCGAACGCCGGCGTGATCATCATCACGACGAAGCGGGGCGCCATCGGCGCTCCGCAGTTCTCCGTCACGCAGCGCCTTGGCACCTTCGACCTCATGAACAAGCTCGGATTCCGACGGTTCGAGACCCGTGAGGAGGCGGTTTCCGTCTTCGGCGAGCGAGCCGCCGACTTCTGGGAGCCCAACACCTTCTACGACCACGAAGAGGCCATCGCCGGGAACAACCCGCTCTCCTACGAGACGGCGATGAGCGTGAGCGGAGGGACGGAGGACACCCGCTACTTCGCCTCCGGCCTGATCAAGGAGGACGGCGGGATCATTACCAACACGGGCTACGAGAAGCAGTCGCTCCGGCTGAACCTCGACCAGACCCTAGGGTCGCGCGCCCAGCTTCGGGTCAGCATGAACGGCGTGCATTCGGAGACGCGCCGTGGATTCACGAACAACGACAACCGGTCGGTGTCGACGTGGATGACCTTCCCGTCGACGCCCTCCTTCGTGAATCTGCAGCCCGATGAGGCGGGTGAGTTCCCCGACAACCCCTTTGCCAACTCGAATCCGCTCGAGACGGCGGCGAACGCCGAGAACGTCGAAGAGGTGTGGCGGACCATCGCCTCCGGTGACCTGACCATCGAGGCCGTACAGGCCGACCAGCACAACGTGCAGCTCCTTCTGACGGGTGGTGCCGACTTCTACAGCCTCACGAACAACGTCTTCTCGCCGCCGGACCTGCAGTTCGAGCCGCTCGACGGACAGGCTGGTACGACCTATCAGGGAGACGCGACCAACCTGAACACGAACTTCACCGGGTCGCTCGTGCATCGTTTCACGCCGGGCTCGGGCCTGTTCGAGGCCACCACGTCGGTCGGTGTTCAGTGGAATACCCGCGACTTCAACCAGGTACAGGTCGTCAACGAGGACCTGATCCCCGGTCAGTCGAACATCGACGCCGGTACGAACCCCGGCATCTTCCAGCGCCGGATCGAGGAGCGGGACCTGGGCATCTTCGCGCAGGAGGAGCTCCTCCTGCTCGACGAGCGCCTCCTGCTCGTCGGTGGTATCCGGGCGGACCGCAGCTCCAACAACGCAGACACGGACGAGTACTACATCTTCCCGAAGGTGGCGGGTTCATACCGCTTCCCGGAGCTCGCACCCGGCCTGGTCGACGAACTCAAGCTGCGCGGCGCGTGGGGTGAGTCGGGTAATCGTCCGCAGTGGGGCGACAAGTTCTCGAACCTCAATTCGGGCAACATCTCCGGAATCCAGACCCTCCGGATTTCAACGACCACCGCGGCCACGGACCTGAAGCCGGAGCGGCAGCGTGAGATCGAGCTCGGATTCGACGCGGTCGTGCTCGACTCGAGGGCGAACTTCGAGTTCACCTGGTACGAGAAGGAGATCACCGACCTCCTGCTTCAGCGGGCCCTTCCGCCGACGACCGGCTTCAACACCGCGATCTTCAACGGCGGCGTGATGACGACGTCGGGTGTCGAGGCGGCCCTCCAGGCCGTTCCGGTCCAGGGCGACAACTTCTCCTGGACGTCGACCACGACCTTCTCGGCCGATGAGAGCATCATCGACGAGCTTCCCGTGCCGCCCTTCCGGGCCGGTGGATTCGGTACCGCCCTCGGCGGATTCCAGATCGAGGAGGGCCGGTCGACCACTCAGATCGTCGGCCGCGATACCGTCGCCGTCGCGGGTGACCCGCGATGCGATCCGGACGAGCCCTGCGAGCCTGGCGATCGCATTCTGACCGCGATCGGTGATGCCAACCCGGACTTCCGGATGGGCTTCTCCAACGAGTTCCAGTTCGGGAACTTCAGCATGTACTCGCTCTTCGACTGGCAGCAGGGCGGCGACGTGGTCAACCTCACCGCGTGGCTCTACGACCTCGCCCGCAACCGCGTGGACTTCGAGGACGCATGCACCGCGAGCACCTGCCAGCCGGGTGAGACGCTCGGCGAGTGGCGTCTGAGGGTGTATCCGGCGCGCTCCTCGACGATCTGGACCGAGGACGCGTCGTTCCTCAAGCTCCGCGAACTGACGATCGGCTACGAAGTGCCGCCGCAGTTCGTGCAGAGCCTGTGGGGAGCAGCGCGGTATCTGCGCCTGAATCTCAGCGGCCGCAACCTGCTCATGTTCACGGACTACAGCGGCATGGATCCGGAGGTCAGCAACTTCGGCGCCCAGGCCATCGGCCGAAACATCGATGTCGCCCCCTTCCCGCCCAGCCGGAGCTTCTGGTTCTCGGTCGAGGTGGGCTTTTGAGCCGGAGATCAACCATGATGAACGATTCGATTCAAACGATGAAGCGAGGAACCGGACTCAGGTTGATCACGCTGCTGGCCGCGGTCGTGGTCGGTGCGTGTACGCCGGATCTGGTCGTCCCGAATTTCAACAATCCGGCTGCGGAGGACCTGACCAACAACCCGACCGCGCAGACGATCGCGGCCGCCACACAGGGGATCATCTCGGGGCAGCGCGGCCTGAAGAACGGGATGATCGGCCGACTCGGCGTGTGGGGACGTGAATACTACGACCTCCGCCCGGAAGAGCCGCGTCCGTACACCGACGCGCTCGTGAGCCCGATCGACCCAGTGAACGGGGGGCTCTACTTCAGTGGTCAGTATACCCAGGTGGCGCACATCAACACGGTCCTCTCGGCGGTGGATGCGGCCGAAGGGTTGAGCGACGCGCAGCGCAACGCCATCCGCGGCTTCGCAAAGACCTTCAAGGCGGACGCCTTCTGGCAGATGCAGATGGCGCGACCCCAGGGGGTCGGCATTCCGCTCGATCCGAACCCCGATCCAGCGGGTGAGCTCACAGCGATCGCATCGTCGGACGCGGTCTACGAGTACATCCTCGACCTGTACGATGAAGCCCTCTCCGACCTCGGCGCCGCGGGGACCGCCTTTCCATTCACGCTGCCGAGCGGTTTCGCGGGCTTCGACACTCCGGCGACCTTCGCGGAGGTCAATCGTGCCCTCAAGGTGAGGGCGCTGAAATATCTCGACCGCTGGCCAGAGGTGATCGCCACGCTCCCGAGCACCTTCATCGACGCCGGGGACGATCTCGACGCGGGCGCGTACTTCGACTACTCGACGATTTCGGGCGACGCGAGCAATGGAAGGTTCAACGACGTCAATGCGTACGCTCACCCGCGAGTCCGGGGTGACGCCCAGCTCCAGAGTGACGGCGCCACGATCGACCAGCGTGCGCTGGACAAGACCACACCGATCGCGTCCACGACGATCTTCCAGATCACCGTGACCGAGAATGTGGCCGTCTACAACAGTCTGACGGCGTCGCTCCCATGGATCACGAATGACGAGCTGATCCTGATTCGCGCCGAGGCCCGGCGCGCCACCGGAGACACACCCGGTGCGATCTCCGATGTGAATCTGGTCCGGACGGCAGCCGGCGATCTCCCGGCGCTCTCCACGAATTTCGGGGGGAATCTGCTGGACGAGATCCTCTACAACCGGTTCATGTCGCTCTACTTCGAGGGTGGATTCCACTACTTCGACATGCGTCAGTACGACAAGCTCGACGAGCTGCCGCGGGCCCTTCCCGATCACAGGGTCTATCCCGGGTTCCCTTACCCGGACAACGAGTGCCTGGCGCGAGATATCCCGTCATCCGCGCCCGAGTGCACGACCTACTCGGGGGTCTGACGACCGGGTACGTCAGGGGGGAATCCGTCCGTGATCCGATTCGGGTCGCGGCGGTGACGAACAGCGGCCGGGTCGGGGGTGGGTCCCCGGGCCCGGCCGCATTTCTATTCCAGGATGTACGCCACCGCATCGGCCGCCTGCTCGAGCGTCTCGACGGTGAGCGTCGCGAGTGCATCGAGCTCCTTGAGCGCGTGGACCAGGTCGGAATCCCGCACGAGCACGAGTGGCACGTCGCGAGCTACCGCGAAGCCCGCATCGGAGGCGGTATTCCACTGCCGATACTTCGGCCCGAAGAAGGCGATCGCGAGGTCGGCTCGCTGCATCAGCACCCTCGTCCGCAGCGTGTTCACCCGGGCGCCCTCGAGATCCCGGAAGCGGTCGGTGGGCTGCTTCCCCAGGATGTCCTCTCCCACGTCGTCCGAGCGGGCATGGACCTGCTGCGGCCCGACCAGCTCGGCCTCGATACCGCGGGCTTCGAGGGCTTCGCCGAACTCCTCCCGCCACTCGCTGTGGATTTCGCCGGCCAGATAGATGGTGAGGTCACTCATCGATCGTTCCTCGCTGCCGACCGCGATCGAGAAGCTCGGCACCCTCCGCGGAGGTGTGTGGAAGATCGGGGTCGGGAACATCCATCTCGGGAAGCGCGTCGAAATCGTATTCGGCGTCCGACGAAGCCCCGACCGCACGGTCCGCCGATCCGGCGGTCCGTCCCGTCCGGTCCAGCAGCCAGTCGATGGACAGTCTCCCGGGGCCGGCGACGAGGATGATCGAGAAGGCGATCAGGTAGAGAAACGCCTTCTCCTGCTGCGGGAAGGGGTCCGCTCCGTGCACGACGAAGAAGGCGACCGACATCGTGGTGATCACCGGGATCGCGCCGATCCGGGTCAGCAGGCCGGCCGCGACGAGACCGGCGCCCACGCCCTCCGCGGCACCCGCGAGAAGGAGGCTCGCCGTGGCGCCGATCCCCAGTGGGTCCGCGAACTGCACCTCCCCCGAAACGAGCTGGGAGAGCTTCGGGATGCCGTGGGCCACGACCATGGTGAGCCCGAAGCCGAGCCGAAGCGCGAGGAGCGCGGCGTCCTGCGCGAGCGACTTCGGGTACGGGCCACCGAGAAGAAGAGATCGGAATCTGGATGAACCTGCGGACATGGCGAGCCTGGGTCGATGAAACGTGCGCTGGACGTGATCGTCGCACATCACAGGGATACGGGCGAGCGCGGCCGAAGTTCGACACGTTGGATCGTGAAGGGTCGCTCGGGGTTCGGAGCGGTGTCCATTCGGGGACGCGATGTCGGGACCCCGCGCGTCCATCCATCCTCTGCCGCACCGCATCGGGGAATGCAGCGAAGATGAGTCGACGAGCCGTCCGTGCCACGATCAAGTTCCTGCACACCATGGGCGCGGTAGGGTTCATCGGGGCCATCGCGGCGCTCCTGATCCTTCACGCCTCCCTTCCGGAACCGACCGACCTCGAGCGATTCGCGATTCTACGCAGCGCGATGGGGAATGTGGCGAAGTGGCTGCTCCTTCCCTCCATGGCGGCGGTCGTCTGCAGCGGTCTCGTGTCGATGGCGGTCGTCTCCGCCTACCAGAGTGCCGGCTGGGCCTGGGCGAAGCTGCTGTCCGGCATCGTGATCCTGGAGGGGACGCTCGTCTACGTTCAGGCGCCGATGGAGCGTGCCGCGGAGCGCGCGGCCGCGGCTCTGGCTGGGGATCTCCCGGTTTCGGCCCTGGGCACCACGCTCCAGCCGGAGTGGGGTTCCTTCTGGGTCATCGGCGGAGTCGCCGTGGCGAATGTGGCACTCGGAGTGTGGCGGCCGAGCCTGATCTGGGGTGGTTCGGATTCGAGCACGGCTGCACCGGAACGGGAGGAGGAGCCGGCACCGGACGCCCCGGCCAACCCGTCCGCGACGGGCTGAGAGCGTGACGAGGATGGGGTCGGTCCGGACGGTCGTCCCGGAAGCTACCGTCCGATCACGCCGAACCTGCGAAGCACTTCGATGGTCTCGTCGATCGGGAGAGCGTCGGCGGTGTTGCCGTTGGCTCCGGTGACCGTCGTGGCCTTCAGCAGCGAGTTGTAGATCGCCTCCTCCGTCGACTCCACCACGCCCTGGAAGAGCGGGGACATGTCGGAGTTCTCCAGCCCGGCGGACGGCACGTCGGCGCCGTCCCGACCCCGCCGCACCTCCTCGGCCGTCGAGAAGGCGATCACGTAGTCGCCCGATCCGTTGCCGGCGAAGGATCCGGTTCGGGCCAGGCCCATGATCGCGCGGGCTGCGAGGCGCTCCAGATTCCGGTCGGACAGGGGCGCATCGGTAGCGACGACGATCATGATCGAGCCATCGCCCACGTCCACGTCGTTGAGGTCGACCTCCTGGACGTCGCCGTCGCCCGCCTCGACCACGCCACGGAACGAGTGGCGGCCGAGTTCCTTCCCGACGGGTGCCCCGTCCATGGCCAGGATCCCGCCGAAGTTGGACTGGACGAGCACACCCACGGTGTAGCCGCCGTACTGCTCGGGCAGCACCCGCGAACTGGTGCCGATCCCACCCTTCCATCCGAATGCGCGCGTCCCGGTGCCGGCGCCGACGGATCCCTCCTCGACGGGGCCACCCGTGGCACCCTCCAGGGCCGAAACGACGTGGTCTGCGGTGATGGGCCGGGACCTGATGTCGTTCAGGGCGCCGTCGTTGGTCTCCCCCACGACGGCATTGAGGGAGCGGACGCCCCCCATGCCCTCACGATCGAGCATCCACTCGACCATCGCGTCGGCGGCCTTCCACACGCAGAGCGTACAGGTCAGCAGGATCGGCGTCTCGAGCTCGCCGAGCTCGCGGACCTGCGTCGTGCCGATCAGTTTCCCGTACCCGTTGCCGACGAACATCGCCGCCGGCGGACGGCTGAAGTACGGGGTCCCGTCCACGGGGCGGATCGCCGTGATCCCGGTGCGGACATCCGAACCCTCGATCACGGTCGTGTGACCCACCCGGACTCCCGCGACGTCGGTGATGGCGTTGTTCGCGCCCGGCTCGAACACGCCCACGCGCATTCCGAGGTCGCGGGCCCGGGGACGCTCGGAGTTCCGGGAGTCGGGGGACTGGGCCATGGCGAACCTCGGGGTGACGAGTGGGGCCGCGAGCAGGGCGATCGCCGCGAAGAGCGTCGTCGTGCGGAGCATCAGGGTCCTCCGGGAGGCACGGTGTCGATGAGCAGCAGCAGCAGCAGCGCGGGCTGGTAGAGGAGTGAGCCGAGGAAGACCCGTCGTGCCGACGAGACGGTCATCTCCCTGGCCGTCGGGACCGACACGGAGATCATCGCGATGCCCATCAGGAAGGCGCCCACGGCGTAGATCCACCCGGTGATGCCCAGCAGCGTCGGGAGCAGACTGACGATGAGCAGCGAGATCGAATGGTAGACGAGATGCCGGCCCAGGCGGCGGCCCTCGGGGTCCGTGGGCGGCGCGAGAAAGAATCCGACCTCCAGGTAGTCTTCGCGCAGGAGCCAGGCGAGACCCAGTACGTGGGGCAGCTGCCAGAGGAAGTAGATGGCGAACAGGGCGAGCCCGCCGATCTCGATCCCGCCGGTAGCGGCACTCCAGCCGATGAGTGCAGGGAATGCCCCGGGCACCGCGCCGACCAGCGTCGCGAGGTACGATACCCGCTTCAGCGGTGTGTACGCGCCGATGTAGAGGGCCGCGGAGAGCGCGGTCAGGCCGGCCGGAAGAAGCCCGACCGTCCCGCCGAGCCAGGCGACCCCCACCGCCGTCAGCACGAGGGCGAAGCCGAGCGCCGGCCCTGCGTCGAGTCGGCCCGATGGGATGGGCCGCGAACGGGTCCGCTTCATCCGCGCGTCCAGGTCCCGCTCCACCCACTGGTTCAGCGCGAGAGCCCCACCGGTGGCCACCCCGGTGCCGACGAGAACGTGAAGCACGGGCATGAGATCGGGGCGGCCCGCCGCTGCGACGTAGTAGCTGACGGCGGCGGTGACCGCGACGAACCCCGCGATCCCGGGCTTGGTGAGCTCGTACAGCGCCTGTGGCAGCGTACGCTCGTCGACGGCCTCACGCCCATCCGGCGGAGGGGTGGGTGCGTCGGCGTCGGCTGCAGGGTGATCGGCCACGTGGGGCGTCATGAGCGCGGATCGAGAGGAAAGTCCTGTAAGTTCACGCGTGACAACGGAGAAACAAAGCCGTCGCACGCACCGTACCACTCCGTATGAACACCGGCCCACGGCAGACGAGCCACGACTTCGACCTCGCGGCGCGCCGCGCGCACGAACGATTCCGGTGGGGCATCGCCCTGCTCGTGTCCGTGGTCGTGCATGCCGGTCTTCTCGTTCTACTACTCCTCGGCCGCCCACCCATTCCACCGTCGCCCTTCTCGGCCGCCGGCCCGAGAGCGCAGGACGACCGCGCCGCAGCCGGAGGAATGCAGGTGATCACGATCCAGGCGCCGCCGCAGCGGGAGACGGTAAGGCCGCCGCCGCCGGTGATCACGCCGTCGCTCGAGACCATGGAACCGGTAGACTTCGAGGATGTGCCCCAGATCGAGGTGCAGCAGGCACAGCGGGCCGGTGAGATCCCCCTTCCGGATGTGGGCCCCGGCGTCGAACAGGGCGACGGGGAGGGAGACGGCGGGTCGACCGATGAGGGTCGCTTCGAGATGATCCCCCCCTCCCCACGCGGCATGATCATCCCTCCGACCAACCGGAGTCTGCAGGGGACGGAGGTCGAGGTGTGGGTGTTCGTGAACGAACGGGGTCGCGTCGTCGCCGACTCCACGCGGCTCGACCCCCCGACCCGGAACGGCGACTTCAACCGGCGTCTGATCCGTGAGGCGTCGGAGTGGGTGTTCACACCCGCGCGGCGGGGCGAACAGGCGATCGCGGCATGGTTTCCCTACAGGATCTCGATGTAGCGTCGCCGCCTCGCCGCACCGAATTCAGCGGTGTGGACGTCGACGGCGAGGAATTCAGCGGACGAGCATGAGGCCACGGGGACCCTCGAGCCCTTCGAGGACCGTCTCCACCCCTCCACCTCCGAGTGGCCGTCGCCGAATCACGTTGTCGCGGTTGTCGCCCCAGTAGAGCATGTCGGCCGCCGAGTCGACGGCGAGGAAGGAGGGGTGAGTCCCCGCCTCCTCCAGCCAGGTCGACAGCTCCCCGGTAGCCAGCTCGATCCGGTAGATCACTCCGAGCTCGGCATCTGCCACGAGGGCCACATCCTCACGGGGCAGTAGCACGATCCCGTAGGGTGCATCGAGACCGGTGGCGTGAGTCCGCCGACCGGCCGGGCCGTCCAACGCCTCCGACTCGACCCGGCCCGAGCCCCGATCGACCCAGTAGACCCTCCGCTCGTCCGTATCGATCGCGATCTGTCGTGGTGCATCGAGGTTGTCGACGACCGCCTCGACCTCGCCCCCGCCCAGGTCCAGCCGATGAATCGCATTCGTGCCGTAGTCGCTCCAGTAGAGCGTGTTGTCGTCGGCCAGATACTCGACCGCGTACGCCGAGTCCAACCCCGTGACCGGGAGCTCGGACATCGACGCGTCGTTCCAGCGTCCGAACTGGATCCGGTCGCCTTCACGGGACGCCCAGTAGACGATGCCCTCCGAACGGTCCAGGGTGAGCCCCCGCGCGGACTGCAGGAGAGTCGGGCGGACCACCTCGGCCTCGGAGGCGGAGGGATCGAGGCGCATCATGCGGCTCACGTCGCCCGCCGCGTCGATGAAGAGGATCGTGGGTCTGGCCATCGCCGACTCGGCACCGGACTCGGCACCGGACTCCGCGCCGGATTCGGCGCACCCCGTGGTGAGGGCAGCGAGTAACAGGCAGGGGAGGAGGTGTCGGCGGAAGTTCATGTCGCGCACGTCCCGTTCGTGTCGTGAGTGGTGTACCGGAGGGGGGCGGCCGGGGAGAAGAGACGATATGG
>JGI12210J13797_10036167_pt1 | contig 47705 bp, 47 predicted proteins | sample ElkSlonscriptome_3_FD_13797 | JGI IMG/M metagenome (IMG submission 13797) | reverse complement strand
GTATTCGAAAATTCCAGCGTCACATGCCCTTCCCACTCGGGCTCGAGTGGCGTCACGTTGACGATGATGCCGCAGCGGGCATAGGTGGATTTACCGAGGCAGATCGTCAGCACGTCGCGCGGGATGCGGAAATACTCAACGGTGCGCGCCAACGCGAAGGAGTTGGGCGGGATGATGCAGGATTCGCCTTCAACGTCGACGAAGCTGTCCGGGTCGAAGTGTTTGGGATCGACGACGGCCGAGTTGATGTTGGTAAAGATCTTGAATTCATCAGCACAACGCACGTCGTAGCCATAGCTGGACGTGCCGTAGGAGACCAGTCGGGTGCCGTCTTCGGCGTGGCGTATCTGGCCGGATTCGAACGGTTCGATCATGCCGTGCTGTTCGGCCATGCGGCGGATCCAGCGGTCGGATTTAATGGACATCAATCATCCCGAGTGTGAGCGTTCAGCCGGCTATTATGCCGCGTCTTTGGGGTGCTATTGCCGTTGGCGGATCAGCTCTGCAGCGGCGGTAGTTGAATCAGGCGCACCGAGGTCGTGAATCGCTGGCCGTTGCGTATGGCGATAAATTCCAGTTCTTCGCCTGCCGGCAGATCGGCCACGCGCAGAGTCAGTTCACGCGCATTGCCGACCGGTTGGCCGTTGGCACTCAACAGGATATCGCCCGGTCTTAAACCTGCAATCCAGGCCGGTCCGTTGCGATAGATCTGGCTGATCTGAACGCCCTCGACCGGACCGTCCCCCTCCAGATCGATCAGCGGCAGATCGCTCAGGTTTGCCCCCATCCAACCGCGGCGCACTTCGCCATATTCGAGAATCTGCTCCAGCACTTCGGTCGCGATGCGCGATGAGATGGCAAAGCTGATGCCCTGGGCGCCGACGTTCTGCGACAGCGACGCGCTGTTGATGCCGATGACTTCGCCCTCTGGATTGACCAGGGCGCCACCGCTGTTGCCCGAATTGATGGCCGCATCGGTCTGGATGTAGTCCTCATAGGCGCTGATATTCAGATCGCCACGGCCGATGGCCGAGATGATGCCCTGCGTGACCGTGTGGTTCAGGCCGAACGCGTTGCCGATGGCCAGCACAACGTCGCCGGGCCGGTGCTGAGCGGCAGTATTGAACACCGCGGCCGGTAGATCGTCCAGGTCTACTTTCAATACCGCCAGGTCGGTGCCGGGGTCGGTGCCGATGACCTGGGCTTCGGCGACCCGACCGTCAAACAGCGCAACGAAAATATTGTCAACGCCGTTGATGACGTGTGCTGTGGTCAGAATGACGCCGTTCGGCGACACGATGACACCGGAACCCAGGCCGTCGCGGGGCCGCAATACGCGGTAATCCCGCATCAGCATGTTGTGCAGCGTGACGCGTTCGTTGGGGTTGACCAGCGGCTCGCTGACCATGGTGCGGGTATAGATACTGACCACCGAGGGCGCAGTGCGATTGACCGCATCGGCATACGAGGTGGCCGGGCTGGACGTGGAAACAACCTCGACCTGTCCTGACGGCAACAGATCGGGTTTGAACCACACCAGTACGAAGGCCAGAGCGAGGCCTGCGATCAGGATCTGAAAGAAAAAGTGGACAGTGCGTTGCATGGATTCGGGTGCTGGAGTGACCTTGCTTGAAAGCTTGAACTTTTATCGACAGGCCAAGTGTACTATTTGATACATAAGTATGGCCACCGGGTGCGCGCCAGTCCGTCTTGCGCTTAAAGTCCCAAAGGCGTTCAAAACCGAAAAATTGGTCAAAATGCTTAAAATTCGTTAAAATGTTGGATTACCGGAAAAAAGACCTGTTCGTAGGCCATTACCGCAAGCCGAACATTCATTTTTCACCAATCCAATTGTAGCAGCCGGCGCATTGTTGAAGCCCGGCCCGACTGACCTTTTAACAGCTATTGCTTGATTTTGGAGTACCCGATTCATGTCTAACTCAGAAACCATGGCCTCGCTGGATCCGCAGCCGGACAAGAGCAGGCGCACATTGCTATTGGCCGGCACCGGTGCTTTGGGCGTTGTTGGCGCTGGTTTTGCGGCCTGGCCGTTCTATGCGTCGTGGAAACCCAGCGCCAAGGCCCGGGTGATTGGTGCCCCGGTCGAAGCATTCATCGGCGATCTCCAACCGGGCCAGATACTCCGCGTTCAATGGCGTGGTCAGCCGATTGGTTTGTTGCGTCGGTCTGAAGAAATGATTTCGTTGCTGCCTGAAATAGAAGGGGACCTCAGTGATCCGAACTCGGACAATGCCGAGCAGCAGCCGGACTATGCGCAAAACCAACATCGTTCTCTCAAACCGGATTTGCTGGTGATGAACATGTTCTGTACACATTTGGGTTGTGTGCCGGAACTGATTACAGAAGTGGGCGCGCAACCATTCGAGCAGAATTGGAAAGGCGGTTTTTTCTGCCCGTGTCACAAGTCCAAGTTCGACCTGGCTGGCCGTGTGTACTCCGGCGTACCGGCCCCGGCCAACATGGTGATTCCACCGTATTCCTATATTGATGACAACACCATCATGATCGGTGTTGATCCCGAAGGAGCTGCATAATGGCTAAACCTGCGAGCACGCTGAGTCGTCAAGTCGACGCAGTTGGAAGCTGGATCGATCAACGCATACCGATTTCCAGTTTCTGGAAAGCGCATATCAGTGAATACTATGCGCCGAAGAATTTCAACATCATGTATTTCTTCGGTTCACTGGCAATGCTGGTCCTGGTCAACCAGATCGTGACCGGTATTTTCCTGACCATGCATTACAAGCCCGACGCGGCCGAAGCGTTTGCTTCGGTCGAGTACATCATGCGTGATGTTGAATGGGGCTGGTTGATTCGCTACATGCACTCGACCGGTGCGTCCTTCTTTTTTATTGTCGTCTACCTGCATATGTTCCGGGCGCTGATGTACGGGTCGTACAAATCGCCACGTGAATTGGTCTGGATTCTTGGCGTTTTCATTTACCTTGTGCTGATGGCAGAAGCCTTTCTCGGTTATGTATTGCCATGGGGCCAGATGTCATACTGGGGCGCACAGGTGATCGTGTCGCTATTCGGGGCCTTGCCGGTGATTGGTGATCCGCTGGTCGAGTGGATTCGAGGCGATTTCTTTATCTCGGATGCGACGCTGAACCGATTCTTCGCGCTTCACGTGGTGGCGCTGCCGCTGGCCCTGATCATGCTGGTCGTGCTTCACCTGGCTGCATTGCATGAAGTTGGCTCGAATAATCCGGACGGTGTCGAAATCAAGAAGAACAAGGACGCCCAGGGGCGGCCGCTGGACGGCATCCCGTTCCATCCGTACTACACGGTCAAGGATATTTTCGGTGTCGGTGTGTTTCTGACGCTCTTCGCGTTCGTAATATTCTATGCGCCTGAATTCGGTGGCTATTTCCTCGAAAAGGATAATTTCGTCGAAGCCAATCCGCAGGTGACGCCGCAGCACATCGTGCCGGTCTGGTATTTCACACCGTATTACGCGATTCTGCGTGGCGTTCCGGACAAGCTGCTCGGTGTACTGCTGATGGGTGCTGCAGTCATGATTCTGTTCCTGATGCCGTGGCTGGACCGTTCCAAGGTCCGCTCGATTCGCTACAAGGGTTGGGGCAGCAAGATCATGCTGGCCGTCTTCGCCGTCACCTTTATCCGTCTTGGCATGCTGGGTGTTGCCGAAGGTACAACAGCCGAAACCATCGAAACGCGTTTCTGGACGTTCATGTATTTTGCGTTCTTTGCGTTGATGCCATTCATATCCAAATATGAAAAAACCAAACCGGTACCGGAGCGGGTGACATCATGAAGCGATTCAAGACGCCCACAGCGAGTAACTTGACCATGCGACTCAAATTATTCTGCGCAGCTGCATTGTTGAGCGCGACTTCCGGTTTGATGGCAGCAGGCGGTTACGAAGGCCTGGAATCGTCCGGTATCAACGTTCAGGACATCGCATCACTGCAGCGTGGTGCGGGTCTGTTCATGAATTATTGCCACTCCTGTCATTCGGCAGAGTACATGCGCTACCAGCGACTGGCGCAGGATCTGGAACTGCCGGAAGAGATGGTCGAAGAAAATCTGATCTACGGCGATCGCGAGATTACCGACTACATGATTGCCGCCATGCCGGACAACTCGTCGGACTGGTTTGGCAAGAAGCCACCCGATTTGACGCTCAAAGCCCGTTCGCGCGGTCCGGACTGGATCTACACTTTCCTGAAAAGTTATTACCTGACCGACGAAGGCTGGAATAACAAGATTCTGGCCAACTCGGCCATGCCGAACGTGTTGTGGCAACTCCAGGGTATTCAGCGCCCGGTCGTCGAAACCTATGAGGATGACACCGGCGTATCCCACAGCGAAGTGACGGCACTGGAACTCGAGCAGGCGGGCCTGCAGACACCGGAAGAATTCGAACAAACCATTCGCGACATTACGGCATTTCTCGAATACATGGCAGAACCGGTTATTCTCGAGCGCGAACGCATGGGTATCTGGGTGTTGCTGTTCCTCGTCATCTTTACGTTTGCTGCGTGGTTGCTCTACCACGAGTATTGGAAGGACGTGAAGAAGTGACCGCCCGACTTGTTGTCCTTAGAGGGAGCCCGTCATCATGATGACACTGTATTCGTCCGAGAACTGTCTGGACACTCACCGGGTTCGAGTCGTGCTGGCCGAAAAAGGCCTGAACGTCGAGATCATCCATATCGAGCAGGATCGTTCGGTCGTCAGCGACCTGGCTGAGCTCAGCCCCTATGGTGAGCCGCCGCTGCTGGTTGATCGCGACCTGGTGGTCTACGGCACCTGGGTCGTGACTGAGTATCTCGATGAACGCTATCCGCATCCACCGCTGATGCCGATTGATCCGGTTTCACGCTCGAGACTTCGCCTGGCCTTGTACCGCATCAACCGGGACTGGGTTGAAAACGGCCGCATCATCGAGACATCAAGCGGCGCCAAGCGCGTTGAAAATGCGCGCAAGCAATTGCGTGAAAGCATCATTCAATCCGATCAATTGTTCGGGCTCTCACCGTTCCTGCTGAACGACGAACTGAGCCTGGTTGATTGCGCGTTGCTGCCCATGCTGTGGCGCCTGCCGGCCTACGAAATCGACCTGCCGTCAAAGACTACGCAAAACATTCATCGTTATATGGACCGCATGTTCAGCCGCGATGCGTTCCAGCGCAGTCTGACCGAAGTCGAGCGCGCTGCCCGCGAAGGCTGACTCAGCCGTTTGCTGTGAACTCCAGTCGACCCTATCTGCTGCGGGCGCTGAATGAATGGATTGTCGATAACGGCATGACGCCTCAGGTGCTGATCGATGCTCACAATCCTGACGTGAACGTGCCTGACAGCGTCCGCTCGGGCGAACGAATTGTGCTCAATATTGCGCCCAGAGCGGTGCGAGAGCTGGAAATCGACAACGAATACCTGAGTTTCGTTGCGCGCTTTTCAGGCGTATCGCACGCAGTACTGGTGCCGACCGAAGCGGTACAGGCCATTTACGCTCGGGAAAATGGTCAGGGCATGATGTTTCCTGACGAGGATGAAGAAACTGTTTCGTCCGCTGAATCTGAAGACGCAGATTCCAGCAACAAGGGGCCGCGGTCCGGCAAGAAAACCAAGCGGCCGAATCTTAAAGTCATCAAATAAACCGGTTGTTTCACCATCGATCAACGACCGATGGTGGAACAAGACCCTTCAGTCTGATTCTTCTACGGCCTTCAAAGCGGTGCGGACGCGCAGGGCGTCCACCGTTTCCTGCACGTCATGCACTCGGACAATTGCGGCACCGCGATCGGCCGCCAGCACTGCGGCGGCAATCGAGGCAGCAACGCGATCATTGGCCTGTTGCCGTCCGGTGATGGTGCCGAGCATGGATTTTCTGGAGATGCCCACCAGCAGCGGCGCGAGCTTCGCCAGTTTCGGCAAAGCGGCCAGCAACTCCAGATTGTGTTGCAGCGTCTTGCCGAAGCCAAAGCCTGGATCGAGAATCAGATGCTCCGCCTGGATGCCGGCCGCGTTGCACTGCTGCATGCGGGTCTGGAAAAAGTCCATCACCTCATCGACCACGCTTCGATATCGAGGTTGCTGCTGCATGGTGATCGGATCGCCCTGCATGTGCATGACGCATACTGGCACCTGCAGATCGGCCGCAGTCTCCAGCGCGTGTTCCTGTCGCAAGCCATTGACGTCGTTGATCATGCGGGCCCCGGCTTCCACCGCGGCCTGCATGACGCCGGGCTTCATCGTATCAATGGAAATCGGCGTATCCAGCCGCTGCCGGAGGATTTCGATGATTGGAATCACACGCGCCAGTTCCTGCGCCTCGGCGACAGGTTCAGCGCCGGGTCGAGTCGATTCGCCGCCGATATCGAGAATGTCAACGCCGGCCTTCACCATCTGCTCGGCGTGCTGCAACGCCAGCTCGGGTCGATCGAATTGACCGCCGTCGGAAAATGAGTCCGGCGTGGCGTTGATGATGCCCATGATCAGCGGTCGTCCTGACTTTGCAGCCGCGTGAATGTGGTCGCTCAACGTCATCGGGAAATCATACTGTGTTGGAGTGATTAGAGCCAGGTCAATGCCGGCAGGCATGCTGGAGCCCTGCGTCGGTGACAAATCGGAATGCATCTGCACGATGCGGCCGGTATGCTTTTTAGATTCAGGCAGTGTCGGACTGAAAATAATGAATGCAATTGAAGCTGTTTGAGACGGAAGATGAATGCAACGAAAACAGGCCAGACGAGTGCCGACCGCCAGCAGCCAGCACAGCAGCGCACGCTTGAAAGACTCGAGCGTGCCTGTCGCAGCGCCATCGCCGCGCCGGGCAGTGTGTCCGGCATGGCTGCAGCTGCCGGTTGGAGCCGCGGCTATTTCCAGCGCGTCTTCAAGCAGGTGCTGGGCATTTCCCCGGGCGAGTTTATCCGCAGTCGACGATTGCAGCAGTTCAGCACGCTGCTGCAAAACGGGTGCTCAGTGACCGAGGCCATTCATCAGGCGGGCTTTGGTTCGAGTAGTCGCGCTCATCAGGCCATCGATGAGGGCATGGGCATGTCGGCCCGAAACTATCGTGCCAAAGGGGCGGGCATTCGAATCCAGTATGGCCTGGGTCACTGCAGTCTCGGCCGGGTGCTGGTTGCCTCGACCGAGCGCGGCTTGTGCGCGATTCTGCTGGGCGATGAACCATACGAGCTTGAGCAGGATCTTGTTCGACGCTTTGCGAATGCTCGGATCGAACCGGCGGCACCGGCCTTTCAGTCGACGCTGAATCAGGTTGTTGAACTGCTGGACCAGAGCCATCCAGACCTGGGCCGGCTGCCCGTCGATCTGATCGGCACTGTTTTCCAGCGGCGAGTGTGGACGGCACTGCAGCGCATACCCAGCGGCCAGACCGTGAGCTATGCCGAGCTGGCGCAACGCATTGGTCAACCCAATAGTCATCGTGCCGTGGCGACCGCCTGTGGGGCCAATCCGCTGGCCGTTGTGGTGCCGTGCCATCGGATTGTGCGCAGCGACGGCGGCCTGGGCGGCTATCGCTGGGGACTGGCGCGCAAACAGAAGCTGCTGGCGCGAGAGAAGAGCGACTGAGGCAGCTCCTTGTGGACCATCAAGGTGACTTGCTCAGGGTCAGCGCAAACTCGACGTCAACTTGATTCCGGACAAATTCCGGATCGGCAAACTCGCCGGTACCGACCGAAAAATCCTGCCGGTTGATCGCGGCCCCGCCCTGCATCCGGAATTGCCCCTGCACGGACAGGCTTTGATCACTGCCGTCTGGACTCAACTGAAAATCAATTGCGACCGGAGCGCTGATGCCACGTAATTCCAACGTGCCATCGGCAGTGAAACCGGCATCAGTGGCCTGAATGGAATCGCTGGACCAGCTCGACTGCGGGAATTGCTCAACGTCGAAGAATTCAGGTCCCAACAACGCTTCATCGCGGTCGTTGTTATCGGTATCGGCTGACCCGGTTTCGACCACAACGGTAATCTGGCCCTGCTCGGGCTGGCCATCAACCATGCAATACTCAACGTCGAATTGACCGAACAGTCCGCTGAAGCGAGTACCTTCAACGGCGGACCGAAACGTCAACTCGCCGCTGTCGTGGCCGCCGGTAAAACAGCTGGTTTCCGCCCAGCTTGTGGCAGCGGCTGATGCAATTGCGAGGATCAAAAGTGTTTTAAATGGCGTCATGGCAATTCGAATAATTGATTAGGGCAACATGCGTTTTAGCACATCATCCTTCAACACAAAGTGGTGACGCAGCGCGGCGGCGACATGAACCAGCACAACGATCGGGATCGCCCAGGCCATGCTTTCATGGGCCAGGTGCATGAACGATTCCAGCCGCTCACTGGTTGGGACAAAGTCGGGGATATCGAGCAAGCCATAGAATTCGGCGCCGTAGCCTGCAGCCGAGCTATACATCCAGCCGGTCAAGGGCATCAGCAGAATCAGAAAATACAACAGCGCGTGGGTGAAATTGGCTGCATTGGCCTGCCACAGCCGGGTGCCTGGCGGATGGTCCGGTGTTTGATTGATCGCCCGCCAGCCGATACGTAGCAACACCAGCAGCAGGATTGTCATGCCGATCGACTTGTGTTCATTGACCAGGCTGAATTGCTGCCGAATGGATTCGGTATTATCGATGCGCCAGGCCCAAGCATATTGGAGCATGATGCCGACCACAACCGACCAGTGCAGGAACTGAGCAACCAGCCCGTAGCGTTCTGAGGTGTTCCTCAACCTCCAATCCATCACAACCTCCGGTTTCAACTCAGGGTAGATTATGCACTGACTCTGTCCATATGCGAATCCATCCGATGGAAAATACCTTGTCAGTCTGGCCTCGAAATTTCGCTTTACTGTTTGGCCTTGCGCTATTGAGCGCCTGCGCATCGACCTCACCAGAACGCACCGAGCAACGGCTGGCCTGGACTGATCAAGTGCAGTGGCCCGAATTGTCGCCGCCTGAAGCAGGACAGCTGCTTGAAGTGGTTGAATCCGATGTGCGCATCGTCGTGTTGCCTGCTGGCCGGCTGGCGCGTTTCGGTCATCCGCATGTCATTGGCGGTGATGTGATTTCGGGCAGGGTACTGCTGACTGAAGATCCCATTGAATCCTGGGTTGACCTCGCCATCGATGTCGGTCAGCTGGTTGTTGATCGGCCCGATTGGCGGGCCGCTGAAGGTTTTGATCCGGCGCTTGAACAGCAGGCCATCGACGATACGCGTGCCAATCTGATGAGCGAGGCGGTGCTGCATGTGGATGAATTCCCTCGCATCCTTTTACGCGGCATTGAACTGAGTGGTCCGGCCTGGGCGGCAGATTTGCAAGCCTATGTCCAGATTCGGGATCAGGTCCGCAGCCGCCGGCTGCCAGTGCGCTGGTCCAGAACCGAACGGGGGCTGAGTGCCAGCGGAAGTTTTACGCTGCGTCAGAGCGAATTCGGGCTGACGCCGTTCAGTGCGTTAAGCGGCGCCTTGAGCGTGACCGATGAACTGACCGTGCGCTTTCGCGTGGTAGCCGAACCGCGCTGAGAGCCCTTGTATTGGACAAGCGCCGCTTGAGCGAGTCGGAATTGCTACTATGACGGCTGAAAAATTTCGAGCGACTGCCGTCCATGAACACGCCGACTTCTGCTGATTCCGCGAATTCCTCTTCCCGCAACTTGTTCACTCGCTTTCTGGATACCGTTGAGTGGCTCGGCAATCTGCTGCCACACCCGGTCACGCTGTTTGCGTTCCTGGCATTTGGCATGGTGCTGCTGTCGGGCTTGTTCGGTTGGCTAGGCATCAGCGTTGAAGATCCGCGTTCGACGGCTGCGGCGGGCGCGACGATCGAGGCGGTCAGCCTGATGAATGCCGAAGGCGTGCGGCGAATTCTGGGCGGCCTGGTCAGTAATTTTGTCAATTTCGCGCCGCTGGGCGTGGTCCTGGTCGCCATGCTTGGCGTGGGCGTGGCCGAAAAATCAGGCATGCTGTCGGCGCTGGTCCGCAGCATCGTATTGAATGCGCCCAAGCATGTTGTGACCGTGGCGCTGGTATTCGCCGGCGTGTTGTCCAACACTGCATCGGAGATGGGCTACGTGGTGCTGGTGCCGCTGGGCGGCGCCATCTTCCTGGCATTGGGCCGCCATCCACTGGCCGGCATGGCCGCGGCCTTCGCCGGTGTTTCCGGCGGCTATTCGGCCAACTTGCTGCTCGGCACGATCGATCCGCTATTGGCGGGTATTACGCAGGAAGCGGCCCAGCTGATCGATCCGGACTATGAAGTGTTTGCCACTGCCAGCTGGTTCTTCATGATTGTCTCGACCTTCTTGATCACGACGATCGGCTCGCTGGTCACGATCTACATCGTCGAGCCCAAGCTTGGACAATACGATGACTCGAATGCCGACCCACACGTCTTGGACGACAGCCAGATGTCGCCGATCACGGCCCAGGAGAAGAAAGGCCTGAAAATGGCCGGTCTCGGCATGCTGGGCGTGCTGGCGCTGATTGCAATGCTGGTGGTTCCCGAAAACGGCGTGCTACGTGATCCGGAGGCGGTCGCTGCCGGCGGCGATTTTCTGTCGACCTCCGGCCCGTTTTTCAGCTCCATCGTGGCCTGGATCTTCATTTTCTTCCTGGTCACCGGGTTTGCCTACGGCAAGGTCGTTGGCACCATGAAGAACGATCGCGACGTCATCGACGGCATGGCCTCGGCCATCTCGACGCTGGGCCTGTACGTGGTGCTGGTGTTCTTTGCCGCCCAGTTCGTGGCCTTTTTCGGCTGGTCCAATCTGGGCCTGATCACGGCCGTAACCGGAGCCGACTTCCTGCAGAGCATCGGCCTGACCGGGCCGCTGGTATTTATTCTGTTCATCATCATGTGCGGCATCGTCAACCTGAGCCTCGGCTCGGCCTCGGCCCAATGGGCGGTGACTGCGCCGATTTTCGTGCCGATGCTGATGATCATCGGCTACTCGCCGGAAGTCATTCAGACGGCCTATCGAATCGGCGATTCGACGACCAATATCATTACGCCGATGATGAGCTACTTCGGCCTGATCCTGGCCTGGGCCACGCGCTACGACAAGCAGTTCGGCATTGGCACGCTGATTGCCACGATGTTGCCGTATTCGATCTGCTATTTCATCGGCTGGTCGCTGCTCTTTCTGCTCTGGGTATTCGGGCTGGATCTGCCGGTCGGCCCGGGTTCGCCGACGTTCTACAGCGTTGCCGGGCAGTGACAGCGCCGGAACTGACCGAAATCCGGCTCGAAAAATCGCGCCGGATGCTGGTGCTTGATTTCGCCGACGGACAGCAGTTCGAGCTGGGCTGTGAATACCTGAGAACGCACTCGCCGTCGGCCGAGGTGCGTGGCCACGGCCTGTCCGAGCCGAAGTTGATGACCGGCAAGGAGCGGGTCAATATTGACGCGATTGTTCCGGTTGGGACCTACGCGGTCGAGCTGCAGTTCGACGATGGCCATCGCACCGGTATCTACTCGTGGGCGTTTCTGTATGAGCTCGGGCGCAGCCAGCACAACAACCTTGCACGCTATCGTCAGCGCCTGGAAGAGGCCGGCATGGCCGGGTAATTGCTGCAATCGGGCCGGTGCGTTCGACGCGAAGAGTGTTCAGCCAGACTGCAGATCCAGTTGATAAAAATTAATCAGCCAGTCCGGGCGTGATGAGTTGGTAGCAGACGCCATCCGTTGATCGATCAGATCAAACCCCAGCTTTTCCGCTACGCGGATGGAAGCGAGGTTATCCGGATCAATCACCGCAAAAACGGTGTTCAACCTCAGCTGGTTTCTTGCAAAGGTCACCAATGCAGCCGCGGCTTCGGTCGCCAGCCCTTGCCCCCAGTAGTCTTTCCAGACCCACCAGCCGAGTTCGAACGAGACCGTTGTGGCGGTTTCCGCATTCACTGGCTGCAATCCGGCCAGACCGACTACGCGCGCTGTATCGCACAATTCCATTGCGTAGAAGCAGGTGCCGTACTGTTTCAAATGATGTTCCTGCCGCTTCAGAAACGCCTGGATGCGACGATGGCTCATCGGCTGCCCGCGGGTGACAAACCGCATCATGTCACGATCCCGGCTCATCTGGATCAGCGCGCGCCGGTCGCCCCGCTGCCAGGGGCGCAACACCATGCGTTCAGAGCGTATCGCCGGGACAGCGGGCGGGTTGGTGCGGGTGGGGTGCATAGTCGTAGTTTGGCATCGAACGAGCGCCAGGGTGGCGTTTATCAGCGCTGCACAAGAATCTAATGCCAGTGGTCGGGCTGAATCCGTCTGGTTCGCCGAGTGGAATTCGCTTGGTCACAAAAACTGGACAACAATAAACCAAAAGCCGTGAAAGTTTGACTCGGATCAATTGGCCGGCGGCCACCAGCAAGGACAATACGCGTAAGGAATTTACCGAGAATTTGCCATGAACCAAACCGCCACCATGAGTGGTTCGATCGCGACTGATCAAACCTATAACGACAAGGTTGTGCGCCAGTTTGCCGTGATGACAATTGTCTGGGGCATTGTCGGCATGCTGGTCGGTGTCATCATCGCCGCGCAGCTGATCTGGCCGGACTTAACCTACGGCATTTCCTGGCTGAGCTATGGTCGACTGCGTCCGCTGCATACCAACGCAGTGATTTTTGCGTTCGGCGGCTCGGCCTTGTTTGCGACCAGTTACTACGTGGTGCAGCGCACCTGCCATGCCAGGCTGTTTTCCGACACGCTGGCGTCGTTCACGTTCTGGGGCTGGAACGCTGTGATTGTCGCGGCGGCCATCACGCTGCCGCTGGGCCTGACCATGGGCAAGGAATATGCCGAGCTGGAATGGCCGATAGCACTGCTGATCGCGGTGGTCTGGGTATCCTACGCAGTCGTGTTCTTTGGCACCATCGTCAAGCGCAAGATCAAGCACATCTACGTAGCCAACTGGTTTTTCGGTGCATTCATTTTGACCGTGGCCGTGCTGCATATCGTCAACAACCTGGCCATGCCGGCCGGATTGTTCAAATCGTATTCTGTCTATTCCGGCGCGGTCGACGCCATGGTCCAGTGGTGGTATGGCCACAATGCAGTCGGCTTCTTCCTGACCGCAGGCTTTCTCGGCATGATGTACTACTTCGTGCCGCGCCAGGCCAATCGTCCGATTTACTCCTATCGACTGTCGATCGTGCATTTCTGGTCGCTGATTGCGATCTATATGTGGGCCGGCCCGCACCATCTGCACTACACCTCGCTACCGGACTGGGCCCAGACCCTCGGCATGATCTTCTCGCTGATTCTGCTGGCACCGAGCTGGGGCGGCATGATCAACGGCATCATGACGCTGTCGGGCGCCTGGCACAAGCTGCGCACCGATCCGATTCTGCGCTTCATGATCGTCGCGCTGTCGTTCTACGGCATGTCGACCTTTGAAGGCCCGATGATGTCGATCAAGACGGTCAATGCACTGTCGCATTACACCGACTGGACCATTGGCCACGTCCACTCCGGCGCACTGGGCTGGGTAGCGATGATTTCGATCGGCTGTTTGTACAGTCTGCTACCGCGCGTATGGGGCGTGGAAAAAATGTATTCGATCAAGGCGATCGAATGGCATTTCTGGACCTCGACCATCGGCACGGTGCTGTATATCGTGGCGATGTGGGCGGCCGGCTTGATGCAGGGCATCATGTGGCGCACGTTCAATGATGACGGTACGCTGACCTATACCTTCATTGAGGTCCTGGCCCGCACCGAACCCTTCTACATGCTGCGGCTTCTCGGCGGCATCGTGTTCCTGAGCGGCATGTTCTTCATGGTCTGGAACGTCTACAAAACCTGGCAGACGGCGCCCAACCGCAGCGCTTCGGTCGCCATCCCGCAGCCGGCCTAACAGGAGAGATTACGATGTCACATGAAATCATCGAGAAGAATATCGGCCTGATGGCAGTGCTGATCCTGGTCGTCATCAGCGTTGGTGGCTTGGTCCAGATTGTGCCGCTGATGTTCAAGGCCACCATCGTTGATCCAGCCCCCGGAGTTGAAGTCTACAGTCCGCTGGAGCTTGCCGGTCGGGATGTGTATGTGCGCGAAGGCTGCTATGGCTGTCACAGCCAACAGATTCGGCCGTTTCGATCCGAGACCGAGCGCTATGGGCACTATTCGGTGGCCGGCGAGTTTGTGTACGACCGCCCGTTCCAGTGGGGTTCGAAGCGCACCGGTCCGGATCTGGCGCGCGTCGGCGGTAAATACTCGGACGACTGGCATTATCTGCACATGGTCGACCCCCGTGCCGTGGTGCCGGATTCCAACATGCCGGCCTATCCCTGGCTGGAACAGCGCATGGTCAATCCTGAGAAGCTTCAGCGCCATATGCGCGCACTGCAGCGCCTTGGCGATCCGTACACCGACGAGATGATCGCGGCCGCTGCCGACGAACTGGTCGGCAAGACCGAACTGGACGCGGTCGTGGCCTATCTGCAGGGACTCGGACAGGATTGGACCGGCCAGGATGAACGAGCCGTTGCGGCTGGAGCCAGTCGATGAGCAGCGGCATTATCACTCTTCTGGCACTGCTGGGTTTTTTGTCGGTTGTGGTCTGGGTCTATATCATCAAGCGTGGTTCTGATTTCGATGCTCAGGCGCGTCAACCGCTGGAGGACGACATCGAGGAGCGCCGCCACCTCGATCGTCGCTACGAAACGCATTCATCTTCGAACGAACAATCGCATGAGGAGAGCCAGCAATGAGCACCTTCTGGCATTGGTACATCACGATCATCACCATTGGCACGATAGCCGTTACCGTATGGTTTCTGATCTGGTCCAGCCGGATCAAGGTGGATGCCGCTCAGGAAGACGACGGCAGCGAAACGACCGGGCACGTATGGGATGGCGATCTGAAAGAACTGAATAATCCGCTGCCGCGCTGGTGGATGGGTTTGTTCTGGATCACGATCGTATTTTCAGTGGTCTATCTGATTCTGTATCCGGGGCTCGGCCGCTTTCAGGGCGTGCTCGGCTGGTCGCAGGAATCGCAGTACGAGCAGGAAATGGAGGTTGCGCGCGCGTCGTTTGAACAGCGCTATGCGGCGCTTGGCGCGCTCGAACTCGAGCAGCTGGCCAGCAACCCCGAGGCCGTTGAAATTGGCCGCAATCTGTATGCGCACAACTGCTCGACCTGTCATGGCTCGGATGCGCGCGGTGCCGTCGGCTATCCGAACCTGACCGATGATCACTGGATCTGGGGTGATCAGCCGCAGCAGGTGCTGACCTCGATCGTCAATGGCCGTCAGGCGGCGATGCCGGGCTGGGGTGCCGTGCTCGGTGATGAAGGTGTGCTGGAAACCGCGATCTTCGTGCAGCAACTTGCCGGTGAATCGGTGGATCCGGCCATGGCTGCTGCAGGCGAGGAGCACTACAACCAGGTCTGTCTGGCTTGTCATGGTCCGCAAGGCAAAGGCAATCCGATACTGGGTGCGCCGAATCTGACCTCGGGCGTCTACACCTATGGCGGTGACCTGGACACGCTTCAGTACACCATTCGCAATGGGCGTGCGGGCGTGATGCCGGCGCAGCTCGACCTGATTGGCGAAACCCGGTCACGCCTTGTGACCGCGTACATTCTGAGCCTGCACGACGAGTGAGGCTCCAGCACGCTGGTAAGGCTCGATGAATGCATCCAACGAACGACAGGCACGAATACCGCCTCGACCGCTGATTCAGCGTATTGGCGCCATCCTGTGGCCCTCGTTTTTTGCTGCCGGCGTAGCGACAATGGTGTTGTTTGCCTTTGTTGATCCGGTTGAATTGGCCGCCATCTCCTTTCCGGATATCACCATTTCCAGGGAGCAGGGCTACAGCATCGCGTTTTTCGGATTCTGGATTGGCTTTGCCTCCGCCTGCACGACCACCTGGCTGCTGCTCCGACCGGCCGGCCGCTTTCATGAATCCACGCCGGATCAGCCCAGAACCACACGCAGTTCATCCCCATGAGCACTCCGGCACAGGCGGAACATCCGCAGGAGCTGAAGCTCTACGTCAAGGCGCCGAAAGTCTATCCGCGCGAAACTGTGGGCCGGTTTTCGCGGCTGCGTGTGATTGCAGCCTGGGTGTTGCTGGGCCTGTTTTATGCTGCACCCTGGATTCAGCTGGGCGGCACGCAGATCGTGTTGTTCGATCTGCCGGCGCGTGAATTTCATATTCTGGGCATGACGTTCTGGCCGCAGGATTTCTTCATGCTGGCGCTGTTGATGGCCATTGCTGCGATCAGCCTGTTCTTTTTTACAGCACTGGCCGGACGACTGTGGTGCGGTTATGCCTGCCCGCAGACGGTTTGGACTGAAGTCTTTCTTTGGATGGAGCGCGTAACCGAGGGCGCACGCAATAAGCGCATGCGCATGGATCAGGGCTCGTGGACGGCCGAAAAGATTCGTCGTAAATTCACCAAGCAGTTCTTGTGGATTTTGTTTTCGCTGTGGACCGGCATTACCTTTGTCGGGTTCTTTACGCCGATTCGCGAGCTGGTGCCATCGATGTTTGCGCTGGAAATGAGTGGTTGGGAAGTGTTCTGGAGCCTGTTCTACGGTTTTGCTACCTACGGCAATGCCGGCTACATGCGCGAACAAGTCTGTAAATACATGTGTCCGTACGCACGCTTTCAATCGGCCATGTTCGATCGCGACAGCCTGGTGATTTCCTACGACGTGGCACGCGGCGAGCCGCGCGGCAAGCGCAAGAAAGACGCCGACCCCGAGGCGCTTGGCCTGGGCGACTGCATCGAGTGCATGGGCTGCGTTCAGGTGTGTCCAACCGGGATCGACATTCGCGATGGTTTGCAGATCGAGTGCATCGCCTGTGCTGCCTGTATCGACGTCTGTGACGAGGTCATGGACAAGATGGGCTATCCGCGCGGTCTGATTCGCTATACGACCGAGTCGGCGCTGCAGGGAGAAAAGCCCCGCATTCTGCGGCCCAGGATCTTCATCTACCTGACCGTGCTGCTGGCGCTGATGACGCTGTTCACCGTGGTCTTCTTCGGCCGTGATTCGGTCCAGGTGGATGTGCTGCGCGACCGAACAGCGCTGTATCGAATGGCCGGTGATCAGATCGAAAATCCGTATTCGCTGAAAATCACCAACCGCACAGAGTCGAGTCAGCGTGTGCGCTTCACGGCCACGGGCCTGGACGGTCTGACGGTGGTGTCGCCACAAGCAGCCATCGAAGTGCCTGCCGGTGCGGTCAGTAATCGCCCAGTTACGCTGGCCTTGCCGGCCGACGCCATTGGGCCAGGCCTGCATCAGATCGAGATTCAGATCCTGTCCGAAACAACGGCCGATGATGCGCCGACAGCCGGGCTGCTCGCGGTTGGAGAGACCCGTTTTTACGTACCCCCGAACCCTTGACCCTTGGGTGAGACCATGAGTGCAGTCATGAATGAAATCAATCCACAACCATCGACCCGCTGGTACCGCCAGTTCTGGCCGTGGTTCGTTATCGCGCTATTGCTGTGGGGCATCACTTCCAGCTTGATTACGTTGACCTTTGCGGTGCGTAACCCGCCGGAAATGATGACCGGTGATTACGCCAAACTCGGTAAGGCGCTGGTCGATACTCACGTGCGCGCCGACCGGGCCGAAGCGCTCGGGCTGAGTGGAGCGATCGAGCTGGATTCGCAGCAGTGGGTTCTTCGACTCACCGCCGATCAGCCGGCTGCGCTGGATGCCCAACTGCTGCTGATTGCACAACATCCAACCGATGCGGATCAGGATCGGAGCATGCTGTTGATTCGGGATGATTCGGCCATCAATGCGATTTATAGGGCCGAAGCGCAGCGCATTCCAGTGCGCGGCCGTTTGATCGTCTCGAATGTCAGTCAGGACTGGTGGATCTCGTCGACATACCAGCGTCAGGCCAACGAGGCGCTGCTGATCGAGCTGCGCCCGGAGCGGCTATAGGGCGTCATGAGCGAGCGCGATTCCTGCTTTCATTGCGGTGAATCCATTCCAGCGGGCGTGGATCTGCAGTTGGCCGTAGACGGGGTCGAGCAGCCGATGTGCTGCAGTGGCTGTCTGGCTGTAGCCAGCCTGATCCAGGATGCGGGCCTGGGGCGCTATTATGACTTTCGTGATCGCTTGCCGGAACGTCCGGTCGAAGCGCACGTGATGAAACGATTTTCGGCCTGGGATCGCGATGCAATTCTCGATTTTCATGCGCGCCAGCGCGAACCGGACGCGGTGCAAATGGTGCTGGTGCTGGAAAACGTCCACTGTCCGGCCTGTGCGTGGCTGGTTCATCGTTATCTGAGTTCATATCCGGGTGTGCGCGAAGCGCGATTGAACGTCAGCGATGGGCGACTGCGATTGCAGTTTGACCCGCAGCAGACCCCCCTGAGCCAGCTGGGCGAAGCGCTGGCCCGCCTCGGGTATCCGCCGCACCTGGATTCTCCGGCTTCGGATGCCGATCGGGATCGCAACGAGCGCCGGCGTATGCTGCGCTACCTGATGGTCGCCGCCCTGGGCATGATGCAGGTCATGAGCTATGCGCTGTCGAAATATATCGGCGCCGGCTCGTTCGGCACGCCAGGCGGTATGGACCCGGAAACCGAACAGTTCTTCCGGCTGATCAGCATGCTGGTTGCGGTGCCGGTCGCGCTGTATGCCGGTCAGCCGTTCTATCGTTCGGCCTGGGAGCACATCAAGCAGCGCCATCTTGGCCTGGATATTCCAGTTGCTGCCGCCATGCTGATTGCGCTGTTCAGTAGCGTGTTGATCACGCTGTTCGGTCAGGGCGAGGTGTACTTTGACTCCGTTGTCATGTTCATTTTTTTCCTGCTGCTGGGCCGCTTTGCGGTCATGCTTTCGCGCCAACAGTCCGGCGCACTGCACAGTGCACTGGCCAGAGCACTGCCCGGCCAGGCCCGGCGCATGACGGCGTCCGGTACCGAAGCGGTGGGTCTGATCGAGCTTCAGGCCGGTGACCGCCTGATTGTGGCCGAAGGCGAGATCATTCCGGCCGACGGGTCGGTGGTGGACGGTCACGGCTGCGTGGACGAGGCGCTGTTATCCGGCGAATCATTGCCTCGCGCACGTCAGCCGGGCGATCAAGTCCTGGCCGGTAGCGTGCTACGTGAGGGTTCACTGCAGCTTGACGTTGCGGCAACCGGCCAATCCACGGTGCTGGCCGGCATTGTCGACTTGTTGTCCGAAGCCCGCAGTCAGCGACCGGCCATTGCACAACTGGCCGATCGCGTTGCGGGCTGGTTCATCGGGCTGATTCTGCTATCGACCAGCATCGCAGCCCTGATCTGGTGGCAGATCGATCCGGGACAGGTGATTCCGATTGCGCTGGCTATGCTGGTCGTGGCCTGTCCATGCGCACTGGCGCTCGGAACGCCGACCGCGCTGGCTTCGGCCACCAAGGGCCTGGCACAATCCGGGATTCTGACGGCCAATCCGGATGCACTGTCCCGATTGTCGGATATCACCCACGTGGTGCTGGATAAAACCGGAACGCTGACCAGACCCAGCATGGAAGTTGCCGAAGTCAGGCTGCCCTCCAATACTTCGTGGTCCCGAGCTGCCGTACTCGAGCGCGCCGCCGCGCTCGAGCGCATCAGTCATCACCCGATCGCGCATGCGTTTCATGCCAGTGATGCGGGTCATCGAGTTGAACAAGCCCACAGTCATGGCAGTCGCGGCGTGTCGGGCCGAATGGACGGTGATGCGTTCTGGCTCGGCCGGCCGGAATGGGTTGCCTCCGAGACAGGACTGGATATCCAGGTGCCTGAAACCGGGATCTGGGTCACGCTGGCTCGGCATGCTGCAGACCGAGCGGAATGGATTGCCAGCATTCGGCTGGACAGCCCGCTGCGGCAGGGCAGTCAGGCACTGGTCGATGGTTTGAAGGCACAGGGCCTTTGCATCATCATGGCTTCAGGTGACCGGATCGGCAACGTCGCGTCACTGGCCAACAGTCTTGGCATTGAAGATTTCCGGTCCGACCTTCAGCCCTCGGACAAACTGGCCATGGTCAAGCAATTGCAGGCCGAAGGTGCCGTCGTCGCGATGGTGGGCGATGGCATCAACGATGCGCCGGTACTGGCAGGCGCCGATGTCTCGATTGCATTGGCCGAAGGTGCAGCCATTGCCCAGACGCAGGCCGACCTGATGGTCACCGGCAAAGGCCTGGGCGGTCTGCTGAAACTGCTTACAAACGGGCCCCGCGTGCGCGGCATCATTCGACAGAATCTGGCCTGGGCGTTGACCTACAATCTTTCGACCCTGCCATTGGCCGCGGTTGGTCTCATACCGCCCTGGGCTGCGGCAATCGGCATGTCGCTGAGCTCACTGGCGGTCGTGCTGAACGCGCGCCGGCTGTCAGGCCGTGTGCAGTCCTTTTCGGGTTCGCCGTCGAACCCGGATCAGGTCAGGCTGGTTCATTCTGCATGAAAGCTATCTATCTGTTGATTCCGCTGTCGCTGATGCTGCTGTCGCTGGCGATCTGGGCATTTTTCTGGGCGGTCAAGAATGATCAGTTCGAGGATCTGGATACGCCGGCCATGGATATCCTGGATGATGATGAGCCTGTTCAACCTGCGAGTATTGCCAGTGATCAACAGCCCCACAAGAAGCCCCAGCTCAATCAGTCTGCAGGCGACGCTTCCGATTCCAACACGAGCTGATCGAGCGGCATGACGTTCGGTGCTGCCTTGATGACCGGTTTTCTGGCCGGTCTATTCGGTTCGCCGCACTGCGTCGCCATGTGTGGCGGCATCATGAGCGTCCTGCACGGCCAGATTCCGAAAGGTCAAGATGCCCTGAGCCTGTTGTTTCACGCAGGTCGAATCACCAGCTACCTATTGCTAGGCTTGCTGGTCACGGCGTTTGGGCTGTTACCTGGTCGATTGCTGCCTGGCGACTGGGTGCCGCTGATGCGTATAGCGCTCGGGTTGGTGATTGTAATGATTGCGCTGTATGTGGCTTTGCCGGGACGATTGCGGGATGTGGCCGGCGACCTGGCCGCGCCGCTGACGCGCCGGGTGATGCCGCAGTTGACGCGCTTCCTGCCTGCAGATCGATGGGACAAGGCACTGGGGCTTGGGTTGTTATGGGGGCTGCTGCCTTGTGGTTTGCTGTACTCGGTGCTGGCGGCCGCCTGGCTGCTGGCCAGTCCACTGGATACGCTGGGGATGGTTATCGGTTTTGGCCTTGGTACGCTGCCGCTGCTGGTTGGCGGCGGTATCGGCTTGTTGCGTATCCGCAGCCGTGTGCAAACCCCGGCGCTGCGCTCATTGGCCGCATCCATTCTGGCCTTGACGGGCATTCTGATTGCAGCGGGTCCGTGGCTGGCACAGCGTGTTCCGCATCAAACGCTGCAGTTTCTGGTGGACTGTGTCGTTGGATAAGAGAAATTGATCAATATCAAGCGCGCGTCCGGCCAGACGCCGTATGCTGACTGTACTTTGGCCTTCTATTTGCTTGCTGTTCGGATATTGAATGACTCAGCTATTACGTCCAGAATTTGACGCTCAATTGATCGATCACTATGGTGGACCCGGGCCCCGCTATACCTCGTATCCGACGTCACTGCAGTTCAGCGATTCTTTCGGTCCCCAACAATGGGTCCAGGCGCTGGACCAGAGTAACAGCCTGCTGATCCCGGCTGATCTTTCGCTGTATGTGCACGTCCCATTCTGCTCCAGCCCTTGTTTCTACTGCGGCTGTAATCGCGAAATCACGCGCTCGACCGAGGCGGGTCAAGACTATCTGGTGATGTTGGAGCAGGAAATCCGTGCTTTGGCCCGGCACATCGATCGTGACCGGTTGGTGCGTCAGGTCCACATTGGTGGTGGCACACCGACCTTCCTGACCAGCAATCAGCTGGATCAGATGATCCGACTGTTGAAAACGTCGTTTCCATTCGCGGCCGAAGCCGAAATCGGGCTGGAGGTTGACCCTCGAACCGTTGATCCGGAAGGGATTCGGAAGCTGGCCCAAACCGGCTTCAATCGGATTTCGATAGGTATACAGGATCTGAATTCATCAGTGCAGAAAGCGGTCAATCGGGTACACGATGCGGCGCAGGTTCGGCGCATCCTGAATACCGCTCGAACGGTCGGTTTTGAATCGATCAGCGTGGATTTGATTTATGGCCTGCCGCTTCAGACGACGACCGATTTTGCCCGGACCATTGAACAGATCATCCAGATGCAGCCGCACCGCATTTCGCTGTTCAACTATGCGCATATGCCGAACCTGTTCAAGGCTCAGCGTCAGATCAACCCGGATGAGCTGCCGTCATCGGGAACCAAGCTGGCGATTTTTCGAAACACGCTCAATCGGCTGCTGGATGTGGGCTATGAATTCATTGGCATGGATCACTTCGCGCTGCCGGAGGACCCGCTCGCCAGGGCCCATCGAGAGGGCACGATGGTGCGCAATTTTCAGGGCTATTCGACCCAGGCCGGACTTGACCTGATCGGCATGGGACCGAGTGCCATATCGCAGGCGGATCAGAGCTTTGCCCAGAACCATCGCAGCCTGTCTGAGTGGAGAAGCAGCTTGCAGCAGGGCAGGCTGCCAATTGCACGCGGGTTGACGAGAAACATTGATGATGAATTGCGCGCCAGAATCATCAGCAAGATCATGTGCTCCGGCGGTTTGCGCTGGCGCGACTACGAGACGGATTATCAGATCGCATTCAGTCACTATTTCGAGCGCGAAATCCAGCAGCTGCAGCAACTGGCTAAGGACGGCTTGATCCGATGGGTGGATGGTGGTTTCGAGTCCACTGCGGCTGGCCTGCTGTTCGTCCGCGCAATCGCCATGGTATTTGACAGCTATCTGAATCGAAGCGAGTCCGAGATCTCGAGTTTTTCAAAAATCGTTTGAGCCTCTCAAATCCCGTGCAGGCGATCCAGGCGATTTAGCCCTGCGCGGTTAATTTCTGGGTCCGGCATCACCGGTCTCCGGTGTTCCTCCGGCCCATCGACCAGCAGCGCATTCTTGCCAGCGAGCGCACTGCTGATGATCTTCGCTTTACGATTTCTTCACGTTCTGATTTTGATTCAAGTATCCTTAGGAAAACGAAGTAGAACAGCGATCGATTTCCGAAATCGACAGAGGGCGATCGAAACTTGAACGATCCAATCAGTATCAAACAATCCGGTAGTCCCCAGACGTCCTGTCGGGACTGTAGCTTGTTGGATCTGTGTTTTGCTCACAGCGTGGCTGAATCAAGGCGCGATGAGCTGGACAGCATCATCAATCGAAAGCGTCCGCTGGACAAGGACCAGCACCTGTTTCATGCGGGCCAGAACCTGAAAACCATCTGCGTGGTTCGCTCTGGCACGGTCAAAACCTATCAGATTTCACCCGACGGCGATGAAATGGTGACCGGCTTTCATCTGCCCGGCGAGATGATTGGCCTGGATGCCATCGGCAGTGAACGGCACCCGGGGTTTGCGGTTGCGCTGGAAGACAGCCACTACTGCGAAATTCCCTTCCGGGATTTCAAGAACATGTTGGACAAAAGCCAGCAGTTGAATCACCTGATGCTGCAGTTGCTGTCTGCCGACATGGCAGAAATGCGCGAACTGCTGATGGTGATCAACCGGATGGAGGCAAGGGCGCGTGTTGCGGTATTCATCCTCAATCTATCCCGCCGTCTCGGGCGACGGGGGCACGACGCGAACCGTTTCCGGCTGGCGATGGATCGCAGGGACATCGCCAACTATCTGGGCCTGACCATCGAAACCGTATCGCGCACGCTCAGCACCATGCAGAAAGACGAGCTGATCAGCGTACACGGCAAGCGCCTGAGCCTGGAAAACCCCGAAGCACTGCTTGAGATTGCCGGTCCCGAGCACCAGGATCTACTGCTCGATACCGGCTGAGAACCGCGTCGATCGTGCCCCGCGGGTTCATCCTGCGGCACGCTGGATTCCGTCGGCTCGATCAATGGCCCAAACAACAGCGCGTTGGTCAACAGTTTGTCGGTGCCTACCCGATAGTCTCTGAATACATAGTCATCCGCCATGCGGACAACGGGCCCTTGACCCAAGCGTGTGGCCGCAAGCGCCGGAGGATTTGCCAGCCGCGATTGGGCCTGCTGCGAGCGGTGGCCGGCGCTGAGCACCCGGGTCGTATAGCGGCCGGGCTCATCGTAGGGGCTGCTGGTTGAACTCAAGCGATGCGCGCCGCGTCGGACTATGCTGATTTCGTCCTGATCTTAGTCAAAGCCAAGCGGTCAAAGCCAAGCGCATGCGACACATCGAGCCGCATGCACAACGCGCTGCCGCCAATCAAGGTGCGCGCACGATCGGGGTTATATTCGGCCTGGCGGCGGTGATCGTTGTTTTCCTCTGTGCTTGCATCCGGCTTATCGATTTTGACAAATGACCATTCAGAGTTCAGCATTTCGACCCACTGAGTGGCTCGATAAATTGCAATCAACTGGCCGCCATTGCGGGCGTAGTCTTCAAGATTCTCGCTGAAGTTTCGGGCGGATGGGCGTAGCTGCCGTCGGCCAGCAGCACGTGCGAATAGCGGCTCGAATCGATTTGCTTGCGTGCCAGTCTGTTCAAATCCAGTTGCGCAACAGGGTGGTCAAGGCGGAAGTCGAACCAGTGTCACAAATAGCCGGCATGGTTGGCGCGAACGCCTTGCCCGGTAATCAATGCGACAGTACTTGCATGAACATACAGCAGTGTTAGAGGACGGAAAGAACAGCGCTGAACGGGTTTGGCAGGGTTGGTCTGTCGATGTGTGGTCAGTAAAGAATCGGGCTGATAGCATAGCGGTTCGTATCAATGAAAAGTTCAAATCAATGGAGAACGAACCATGCAGCTGACTTCAGATGACCTGATCGATGGACAAGCCATTCCCGCCCGATTCGCTTTTGGCAGGCTGGATCAGGGGCAACCCATGGTTTTTTCGGATAATGTCAGTCCGCACTTAAGCTGGTCGGACGTTCCGGAGGGCACAAAATCCTTTGCCTTGCTTTGTGTTGATCCGGACGTGCCCTCGGTGGCTGATGACGTCAATCAGGCAGGCAAGGTCATCCCGACAGATTTGGCGCGAGTCGATTTTTATCACTGGGTCATGATCGATGTGCCTTCGGCCGTGCGTGAGCTGCCCCAGGGCTCTTGCGGTCAGGGCGTGGTGGAGGGTGGCAAGACCAATCCGCCGGGTCCCGAGGGCAGTCGCCAGGGCATGAACAATTACACCCAGTTCATGGCGGATAGCGATCTGGAGGGTGAATACTTCGGCTATGACGGACCGTGTCCGCCGTGGAACGACGAGCGGCTGCATCACTACCATTTCACGCTCTACGCGCTGGACGTCGCGCAGCTGGATGTGCCTCAGCGTTTTGACGGTCCAACAGTGATCGAGGCGATGCAGGGACATATTCTGGCGCAGGCCAGCTTGATGGGCAGCTACACATTGAACCCGGATTTGAACGCTTGAGCTTGATCGGTCCGCCAACCTGCTGGCCGGGCAACACTCGATGACCTGGCTCCAGATTGTCGTGCTCGCGCTGATCCAGGGCATCAGTGAATTCTTGCCGGTGTCAAGTTCTGCTCACTTGGTGCTGGTCAGCTATTTCACCGACTGGGTGGATCAGGGCCTGGCCTTCGATGCTGCAATTCATGTCGGCACGCTGGCCGCGGTACTGATTTATTTCCGCCAGGACCTGTTGCGCTTGCTGCGATCGGTGTTCGGCAAGGGCAGCCTGACGGATCGCTTGTTGCTGCAGTGCCTGATCGTGGCGACCCTGCCGGCCTTGATCGTCGGTGCACTGGCATCCGACTGGATCGAACTCTGGCTGCGCAGCCCGCTGCTGATCGCAACCGCGACCATCATCTTCGGTCTGCTGCTGGGTTTGGCCGACCGCATGGGCGCACGCTCCAGTGCGATCGAACAGCTCAGCCGACGCGATGCGCTGTTGATCGGGCTGGCTCAGATCCTGGCATTGATTCCGGGCACATCGCGATCGGGCATCACGATCACGGCCGGTTTGGGTTTGGGGCTGTCGCGTGAGGCTGCGGCACGATTTTCTTTCCTGCTGTCGATTCCGATTATCGCTGCGGCCGGTGGTTGGGGTTTTGTCAGCGGCTTCCGTGCCGGTGGACAGTTCGAGTTGCTCCAGTTTCTGATCGGTGCGCTGATTTCCGGCGCATTTGCCTGGTTGACCATTGCCATATTCATGGCCTGGCTGCGTCGCTTTGGTTTGATGCCGTTTGTTATCTATCGCCTGCTGCTGGGGATTTTTCTGCTGGCCTGGTTCTGGCCTGCGTCCGGATCGGTCATGATTCAGTAAAAAAGACCGGCAAATCATCGCTATCCAACGGCATTGGTCAATAATTGACCAATGCTGAAGAATTGAATCCGATACGATATTGACTCCAAATCACCGACCCAAGGGAATACCTTATGAGTGCTGAAGACATCCTGAAACAAATCAAGGATGAGGACGTCGAGTTTATCGATCTGCGGTTTGCCGATACGCTGGGCAAGGAACAGCATGTCACGCTGCCCGCCTCGGAGATCAACGAGGACATGCTCAATGAGGGCAAGATGTTTGATGGCTCGTCGATCACCGGCTGGAAAGGTATCAACGAATCGGACATGGTGCTGATGCCGGATACCACGGCAGCCTACATCGACCCGTTTGCCGATATCACGACACTGAACCTGCGCTGCGATGTGCTCGAGCCTGAATCGCTACAGGGCTATACGCGCTGTCCGCGTTCACTGGCCAAGCGGGCCGAAGCCTATCTGGCCTCGACCGGCATTGCAGATGAAGCGTTTTTTGGTCCAGAGCCCGAGTTCTTTGTGTTCGACGATGTGCGCTGGAAAAACGACATGTCGGGCGCTTCGTTCTCGATTGACTCCGAAGAAGCGGCCTGGAATACGAACAAGAAATACGATGGCGGCAATACTGGACATCGTCCCGGTGTCAAGGGCGGCTATTTCCCGGTGCCACCGGTCGACAGCCTGGCTGACCTGCGCAGCCTGATGTGTGCAACGCTGGAAGCCTGCGGCGTTCCGGTCGAAGTCCATCACCACGAGGTCGGTACCGCGGGCCAGTGTGAGATTGGTACGCGGTTCAATACGCTCACGCGCAAGGCCGATGAGCTGCTGACGTTCAAATACATTGTTCAGAATGTTGCTCATCTGCACGGCCGGACTGCAACGTTCATGCCAAAACCGCTGGTTGGCGATAACGGGTCCGGTATGCACGTTCACCAGTCGCTGGCGAATCAGGGCACTAACTTGTTTACCGGCGATCAATACGGCGGGTTGTCCGAAACCGCACTGCATTACATTGGCGGCATTTTCAAACACGCACGCGCGATCAACGCATTCGCGAATTCGACCACCAACAGCTACAAGCGTTTGGTGCCGGGCTTTGAAGCGCCGGTCTTCCTGGCTTACTCGGCCCGCAATCGTTCGGCCTCATGCCGAGTACCATGGGTTGCAAATCCGAAGGCGCGTCGAATCGAAATCCGGTTTGGCGATGCTGCAGGTAATCCGTATCTGACCTTTGCTGCGATGATGATGGCCGGACTGGACGGCATCCTGAACAAGATCGATCCCGGTTCACCGATGGACAAGGATCTTTACGATTTGCCGCCTGAGGAAGCACGCGATCTGCCGACGGTATGTCATGGCCTGGATCAGGCGCTGGACGCGCTGGACAGCGACCGCGAATTCCTGAAGGCCGGTGATGTGTTCTCGGATGATCTGATTGACGGGTATCTTGAACTCAAGATGGTCGAAGTTACCCGACTGCGCATGGCCACGCATCCGGTCGAGTTTGACATGTACTACAAATCCTGAGTCCGCTCAGTCGATCCGGCCCTTCTCGGGGCCGGATCGGTATGGCTCCTCATCGATCAGCGCCAGGCTGTGCCGATGCAGTGGCGCAGGGAACCTTCAACGGGTACCATGCGTCATAGAGTGGGTAGACGGTATTTGGACCGGTTGCTGTATGAACGGCACACAGTGCCAGGAGCATGGAATGAAAAACAAGCTTCAGATAATGCTGACCGCGTTGCTGATCGCGCTGTTGCTGCCTGTCATGGCACAGGATCGGATCTACAAGACCGTTGATGCCGACGGCAATGTCGTTTATACCGATCAGAAGCCGACCTCGGACGCCGAGCCGCTGGATTTACCCGAGTTGACCGTCGTTGAGCCGGTCGCGATCGGAGAATTGCCCGCGCGCGACCAAAACGATTCAGCCGATGCACCAACGGACCTGAATTTTCGCATCGTGTCACCGACCCAGGATGAAATTATCTGGAATACGGCCTATACGGTTGACGTCCAGATGGCAATCGAGGGGAATCTGCCGCCCGGAACTGAAATCGTATTGTTCGTTGATGGTGATCGAAAGGCAACAACCCGCGGGTTGTCGACTACGCTGAACGAGGTCTACCGTGGGCCGCATACGCTGTATGCAGAACTTCGCTTACGCCAGGGTGGCCAGACCATCGCGACGACTGACCCGGTGCGCTTTATCATTCAGCAGCAGTCAGCCTTGCGAAATCAACCGGGTTGAGTTGATCCGGCAGGCACTTCCAGCCAGAACGTGACCGGCCCGTCGTTGATCAATTCGACCTGCATGTCGGCGCCAAACACACCGAATTGACTGTCGGGCCATTGTCTGCGAGCAACATCCTTGAGTTCGTCGAACAGCAACCGGCCAGCCTCGGGCTTGGCGGCCTGGCTGAAACCTGGGCGGTTGCCAGACCGCAGGTCGGCGGCCAACGTGAATTGCGGCACCAGTAACAGCCCGCCTGCCTGATCGCGCAGACTCAGGTTCATCTTGCCGCCGTCATCGGAAAATATTCTCAGATTCAGCAAGCGCTGTACAAAACGCGGGATGGACTGTGCTTGATCACCGGCCCGGAAGCCAACCAACACTACCAGCCCTTGTTGAATGGAGGCCACGGTGCGGTCATCTATAATGACGCTGGCTTGTCGGCTGCGTTGAATCAATCCGATCATGCTGTCGCTGGTGCTCGGTTTTCCAATCCCGAAATGGTAGCATTTCGCCCCATGTTCACGCCCCATCGATTGGTCTTGACGATATGAAAATCTGGCTTGGCAAGCGCCTGGTGCGCCTGCTGGCATGGCTGCCGCTATCCGGTATTCGCGGCTTGGCCGTAGTGCTGGGCTGGCTGGTCTGGTTGACGCCGGGCCCGTGGCTGAAACGCCAGAAACGGCAGATCGAGCTGAACCTGAGCACTGCATTTCCGGAACTCGACGTGCAGGAGCTAAAGCGACTGCAGCGTCAGAATCTGATCGAGATGTTCAGCACAATGCTGGAAATCGGGCCGATCTGGTACCGCTCGGGCGAATGGATTCAACGGCGCTTCAAACGTTCGGGCTGGCATCATCTGGAACGCGCTCAACAGCGCGGCAAGGGCGTGTTGATGATCAGCGGTCATCTGGGCAACTGGGAAGCCGGCATCATGTACGTGACCCAACTGTTGCCATTGGTGTACCTGTACAAGCCGCCTCGCTCGAATGAATTGGATGAATTCCTGACGGCCCGCCGCAGCCGATTTGGCGGTGAATTCGCAGCAGCAGGCAGTGCCGCGATGCGGCGGCTGGTGCGCCAACTTCGCCAGGGTGGGGTCGCTGGCCTGTTGTTCGATCAGCGGCCCAAGGGCGGTGATTCGGTCCAGGCTCCGTTTTTCAATCGAACCGTTGATACCATGACGCTGGTTCATCAGCTGTCGGCCCGAACCGGATGCAGCGTGCTTTTTGCTGATGTTCGACGGCGACCCGCGCGGCGTGGTTGGGAAGTCCGGATCGGCCCGTTACATGAGGATTTCTCATCGCTGACACCGGCACAAGCGGCCGCATTGCTCAACGCCGAGCTGGAACGACGCATTCGTGAAGTGCCGGCGCAGTACCTGTGGCAGTACCCTCGCTTTGAACGCGGTGGCTAAATCTGAATAATATTGGCAATTACTTCTCATTGTCATAAGTTGTTGGTGGATTTGAAGGGGAACTAAAAATGAAAAACTTCCTTGCTGTAGTTGCTCTTTTGTCATCATCTATGTCTGTTGCACAAATTGGCTGTGCAGATCTTGACGGGGCTAACCTATTCTCTTCTGAAGATGCTCCGGTTTATTTGGGTTTCTTTGGTGGCGAATTTTCAGCAAACTCCGTAAATAATGAATTCGGCAATTACGGCAGTGAATTTAGTTCAACATCAGTGCGCAATTCTTTTGGGCAATATGGAAGTGACTTCTCAGACTTATCAGCACAGAATGATTTTGCTCAAAATCCACCAAAAATAATCAAGAACGGAAATTTAATTGCAAACTTAAGTACAAACTTTTTCCTGCCTGACTTATCTATTTCTCTTGAAGTAATTGATCAGGAATGTTCATTTTTTTCATTTAATCGATCAGCCTTATATTCAATTGACGGATCTAGCTCTAGTCTCGAAGCTAAATTTAGTGGGACCTGGTTTAACCCGGCTCAAGATGGCCATGGCTTATCGATTTCAGTTCACTCTCCGGAAAGCGTAAGTGTTTTTTGGTACACCTTCGATCCATTTGGTACGGCGATTTGGCTGTATGCAGAAGGAAGTTTCGATGGAAATGTTCTTACTACAAATGCATTCTTTAGCCAAGGAATGATTTTTGGTGATTGGAATACTGAAGACAGGGAATTCTTCGGTTGGGGGACGATCGAAATTGAATTCCTTTCTTGTAGTTCAGCGACCATGACTTACAGCAGTGATTTGAGCTACCCAAACGGAGAAACTTTTGGAAGCGGGGTCATTCCTTTAGTTCGATTAGCTTCTATTGATGGCTTGGGGTGTTAAGTTATGTTACTGAGAGATTTTGACCTTTTAATTCTGTCTTAGCCGTTTCAGCCAGACCTGGAGTATCTTCTCGGCTTGCTTGTCGCCATTTTGCCGGGCCAGTTGGAGGGCCTGTTGCCAGGCTTGTTCTGCGGCCTTCGTATCGTCTTGACCCTTTAGCGCCTTGCCCAGTTCCTGCCAGGCCATGGTTTGGCTTGGTTGGTGTTCAGTCGCTCTGGACAGGTGTTCAATGGCTTCCGGATACTGTTTCATCTTGAGCCTGGCTTGCCCCGCGGCCAGCCGGGTTTCATAGGTGTCCCGACCCTTGCCGATCATGCCTTCGCTGGCCGTCGCGATGCGTTCAGGATCCATGCTGTTGTTTGCCGGACATGAATCAATGCTTCCAGTAGGTGGGCGTCAGCAGCACCAGCACGGTAAAGATTTCGAGGCGGCCAAGCAGCATTGCAAAGCTCATCAACCACTTGGTGGCTTCGGTCAACTGGCCCCAGTTCTGTCCGGCGTCGCCGAGCGCGGGCCCGAGATTGTTCATGGCCGAAAACACGACCGACACCGAGGTGACCAGATCGCGCTCCAGGCTGGATACGACCAGGGTCAGAATCACAATGCACAGGATGTAGAGCGAAACAAAGCCCCAAACCGCGTTGGCGACATCTTCGTTCAGCGTGCGGCCGCCCAGTTTCAGCGGCACCACCGATCGGGGATGGATCAGTCGCCGCAGTTCGCGCAAGCCCTGTTTGGAGACCAGGTACACGCGCACGATCTTGAAGCCGCCGGTGGTCGAGCCGGCACAGCCGCCAAGGCCCGAGATCAGAATCATCAGCAGCGGCAACGTGCCGGGCCAGAGATAGACATCGGCGGTCGTGAATCCCGTCGTCGTCATGTATGAAACGGCTTGAAACGCCGCGAACCGCAGCGACTCCCAGAAGCTGTCGTACAGCGACTGCTGCCAGAGCAGCAGGGTAATCAATACCGAAGTGCCCACGATCAGCACGCAGAACAGCCGCAGTTCGGGATCGTGCAGGTAGCTCTGTGCGCTGGCCCGGCGCAGGGCCAGGAAATGCAGCGCAAAGTTCATGCCGGCAACAAACATGAAGCCGACCAGCAGTATTTCGATCAGGGCGCTGTCGAAATGTGCGATCGAGGCATCGTGCGTCGAAAACCCGGCCGTGGCAATGGTTGAAAAGCTGTGCGTGACCGCATCGAACAGGCTCATGCCGGCGGCCCACAGCGCCAGTGCGCAGATGACGGTCAGCCCGATGTAGATCAGCCACAGGGCCTTGGCGGTTTCGGCGATGCGCGGCGTCAGTCGATTCTCCTTGACTGGACCTGTCACTTCGGCCCGGTAGATTTCCATACCACCGACCTTCAGCATCGGCAGAATGGCAACCGCCAGAACGATAATGCCGAGTCCGCCCATCCAGTGCAGTTGCTGCCGGTACCAGCGAATCGAGATCGGCATCTCATCCAGGCCGGAAAATACCGTGGCGCCGGTCGTTGTGATTCCCGAGGTCGATTCAAATACGGCATCGACGATCGATACGTCCAGCACGAGCACAAAGGGTATGGCGCCGGCCAGTGAGACCGCAGCCCAGCAGGCGACGACCACGAGAAACCCGTCGGCGACGCGGAGCTCCCGCTGATTGGATCGCGTTGGCCAGAACAATAAAAAACCGATGGCTGAAACCACGACGGCGCTCATCAGGAAGGCGATCGTGGCGCCATCATGATTGATCCAGGCAAACAGCAGCGGCGGCACGAACCCGATGCTCAGGAACATCAGCAGCAGTCCGACCACCCGCTGGACCGGGGCGTAGGAATTCATCAGACGAACACGGCCTCGACCGCGAACAGGCGTTCGACGACTTCGATCTCGTTGCGGTCGGCCACGAACAGGATGACGTGGTCTTCGCTTTCGATCACGATGTCATGGTGGGCAATCATGACCTCGTCGCCGCGCACGATGGCAGCGATATTGGTGTTGTCCGGCAGGTCCAGTTCTTCGACCGCACGGCCGACCACGCGCGACTGACCGCGATCGCCGTGCGCGACAATCTCGATTGCCTCGGCAGCGCCACGACGCAGCGAATGCACGCGCACCATATGGCCCTTGCGGATCACCGTCAGCAGCGCGCCGATCGTGATCTGCTGCGGACTGACGGCGACATCGATGCGATCGGATTCGACCAGGTCAACGTAGGCCGGACGATTGATGATGGTGATGACGCGCTCGGCACCCATCTGCTTGGCCAGCATCGAGGAAAGAATGTTGGACTCGTCGTCGTTGGTCAATGCGCAGTACACGTTGGTTTCATCGATGCCTTCCTCGCGCAGCAGGTCTTCGTTTGCGCAATCGCCGATCAGTACAATCGTGGTATCGACCAGCTCGGCGATCTGTTCGGCCCGCGCCGGATCACGTTCGACCAGCTTGACGTGGTAATTACGCTCAAGCCGCTTGGCCAGTGAAGCACCGATATTGCCGCCTCCGGCCAGCAGCACGCGCTGGGCCGGGCCGGAGGTCTGGCCGAAGGTGGCCATGACTTTTCGGATTTCATCGGTGGGTGCGATGAAGAACACGATATCGTCGACTTCGATCACCGTTTCCCCCTCGGGGATGATCGGTTCGTCCCGCCGAAAAATTGCGGCCACGCGCGCATCCACGCCTTTGGGCAGTTCTTCGGGCAGGTTTTTCAGCGCTTTTCCGACCAATTTGCCCTGGCGCACCGCGCGCGTGGCGACCAGCTGGACCCGGCCCTCGGCAAAGTCCAGAACCTGCAGTGCGCCCGGGTATTCGATCAGTCGCTGCAGGTGGTCGGTGACCAGTTTTTCCGGGCTGATCAACACATCGATTGGCGTGTGCTCGCGCTGAAACAATTCCGGATGTGACAAGTAGTCCGCGGCGCGCACACGCGCAACCTTGGTTGGCGTATTGAACAGGGAATAGCTGACCTGGCAGGCAATCATGTTGGTTTCATCGGAGTTGGTCAGGGCAATCAGCAGATCAGCGTCTTCGATGCCTGCGCGGATCAGGGTCTCCGGATGGGAGGCGTGGCCCAGTACCGTGCGAATATCGAGTTTTTCCTGGAGTTCCTGCAGCCGTTCCGGGTCAAGATCGACCACTGAAATGTCGTTTTCCTCGCGCGACAGCGAGTGCGCCATGCCGGACCCGACTTGACCGGCCCCAAGGATGATGATTCGCATCAGCGCTGCTCCTGAATCTGTTTTGGGTCAATGCCGAGTTGGCGAAGCTTTCGATACAAGTGAGTACGTTCCATTTCGACGGCTTCGGCCAGTTGTCCAACGCTGCCGCCCACCTGTCGCAGTCGCGCAATCAGGTATTGGCGCTCAAAGGTTTCGCGGGCTTCGCGCAGCGGTAAATCAAACAAGGGGGAGTGGCTTGCCACCATGGTGTTTTCATCCGGCTGGCTGTGTTGGCGCAACTGTTGTTCGACTTCATCAACGCTGACTTCTTCCTGGTCACTGTTCAACAGCAACTGCTGGACGAGGTTGGCCAACTCACGCAGGTTACCGGGCCAGTCATGCTGGCGCAGTCGATTCTGGACCGCTACCGGAAAGTGGCGATAGCTCAGGCCTTTTTGGATCGGAATGTGCTCTGAGAAGTGGCGTACCAACTCGGGTATGTCTTCGCGACGATCGCGCAGTGCGGGCACGAGCAATCGGAGTTCATCAATGCGATGGAACAGTGCAGGGTCGAGCGTGTTTTCCTGAACGTGCTGTTCGATGCCCGGCATGGTCGTGGCCATCACGCGCCAGTTCGGGTTGGCGTCCATCCATCGCAGCAGCTGCTGGCCAGCGTTTTCCGCATCAGGATCCTGCCAGATCCAATCAAACGGATCCAGCAGCAGCGTTCCAGCAGCGGCATTGCGCTGTTGAAGACCGCTTTCGAGCAATTCATCGAAATCGTCAATGCCACCGACGGTCAGCAGTGGCCCTTGAATCTGTGTTGTATTTTGATGGATCCAGCAGCCCAGGTTGGTCCGCCCGCTGCCCGGTTCGCCGACGATGAATACATGACTGTCAAGCCGCGCGATCCGATCGATCTGCTGACGCAGCGCCTCAACCGCTGCACTGCGACCGAGGGGGACCAGCGCATGCTGTCCGTTGCCAGACGGCTGACCTGGGTCCGGGCCGGCGCGGTTCTTGTCCAGCGCATTCTTGATGGTGATCAACAAGCGCGCCATCGAAACAGGCTTCTCGATGAAATCCACGGCGCCGTTGCGTGTCGCTTCGACGGCAGTTTCGACCGTGCCGTGGCCGGAGATCATGACAACCGGACAGTCCAGCTCATTGTTGGCGCGCCATTCCTTGAGCAGACTGATGCCATCACTGTCCGGCATCCAGACGTCGAGCAGAATCAGGTCCGGTGAGAAGCCGCTTTTCTGCTCGCGCGCCTGTTCGGCGTTAGCAGCCTGGCGCGTGGTATAGCCTTCGTCAGACAGAATGTCACCGATGACTTCGCGAATGTCCGGCTCGTCGTCAACGATCAATATTTTCTCGGCCATGTCAGTACATCATGCCTGTCGGTCAAATCACCCTCTGCAGGTGAGAATCATGAGGACGGTAAAGCTGCAAGCATAGCGCAGTCAGCGGATTCAGTTTTGATCCAGCGGTAGCCAGATTTGTACCTGCGCGCCACCCCCGGGCCCGTTATGCGCCCGAATACGCCCACCCATTTCATCGATAATGCGGTGCACGATCGCCATGCCCAGCCCGGTGCCTTTTTGTTTGGTGGTTACATAAGGCTCGAACACGTTCTGAAGAATCTGCTGATCGAAGCCAGGTCCATTGTCACGCAATGAAATCTGTACGCCTGGCATATCACGCTCGCTTTCCAGCTCCATGCTGATCTGAACCACGGGGGAAGCATTCGGATGGGCCTCTCGCGCGTTGCGTACCAGGTTGTTCAATACCTGACGGAATTGACCGGGATCGCCCAACGGCCTGCCGTCTGCCTCCAGATCCTGTAGTGCCAGCTCGAACTGGACGCCGCTGTCTCCGGCCGTCCACAGCTGCACGACGTCCTGAATCAAGTCCTGCAGATCCAGCGGTGTATCCAGGCGCTGTTTTGGCTTGCTGTAGTCACCAAAGGCATCGACCATCTGACGCAGTGAATCCACCTGGTGAATGATGGTGTCGGTTGCGCGCATCAGGAGCTCGCCGGATTCATCGTTCAATTCATCGCGGATTCGCAGCTGCAGTCGCTCGGCCGCAAGCCGAATCGGCGTCAGCGGGTTCTTGATCTCATGCGCAAGGCGTCGCGCAAGTTCGGCCCAGGCTGCTTCGCGCTGGGCCTGGTCGAGCATCGTCACATCGTCAAACACCACGACATGACCACCACGCTGGCCATCGCCGGCCGGAAGCCTGGATCCTCTGCAGACCAGGGCCAGCGTGCGTTCGGCTTGCATCAGCTTGATCTCCTGGCGCCAATCCTGGCCCGGCCGGTCGACGCGCTGCATGATGGTGGTGAACAACTCGTTCAACCCCGGCCACTGATCGGCCAGCTGCTGCAGCGACCATCCGACCATCGGATCAAGATTGATGCCAAGAATGTCGGCTGCACTGGCATTGTGACGGCTCAAGCGCTGCTGATCGTCAAACGCCATCACGCCGGCCGAAAGTCGACTCAGTAAGGTTTCCAGTTCGAAGCGCTGGGCCTCGACCTGCTGCTGGGCCTGATTCAATTCCTGCGTCATGCTGTTGAACGATTCGACCAGGAAACCCAGCTCATCGCGACTATCGGCGGTGACCTGTTCCGGCATTTGCCCGGCACGCATCTGCTCTGTGGCTTTGGCCAGGTCGCTGATCGGGCGAACGAGCCGATTGGCTGCATTGAAGGCAAGCAACATGGCCAGCAGCGCCGTGATGGCCAATACAAGCGACAGAATCAGCACAAAGCTCTGCTGCAGGCGTTCGCGCAGAAAGGCCACGTTTTCGTGCCGGAAGTAGGCCTGCTCGATACTGGCGGCCAGTTCGGAGAACTGCTCCGGCAAAGGGAAAATGCCCTGCAGCACCAGTTCACCATCGGTATCCGGGACGGGCGTCAGCACGCGTATCTGGAGGCCGGACTGTTCGAGCTCCAGGTCCGTGGGCTCGGCGGCGGCATAGTCCTGCCCCCGCGCGGCCTGACCCAGTGCAAAGGTGCTTGGCAGGTCGGCAATCAAACGCCGTGGATCGACATGCACCATTGACTGCACCTGACCGGCCTGATTCAACAGCGTGAGTTCGACCGGCCCGGCTGCACGCAGCAGACGGAACAGGTAGTCGACTTGTCGGTTCTGGTCCTGGACCGGCAGTAATTCGGCGATATCGGCCATCTGCTCACTGGCGCTGCGCGTTCTGGCATCGATGAATAATTGACTGATCTCGATTGAATCGGCCAGTGCGGTTTCGGTGCCCACATCCAGCCAGCCGGCGACGGTCTCGGTTAAAAATTCGGTTGAGAACAGATACACAATCACGACCGGAGGCAGCGCCAGCGCAATGAACACGGCGACCAGTCGTGCACGCAGCTTGGCGCCGGCCTGTGCTTGTCGTATCCGGCGCAGCAGGTCAACCAGTCGGTACACAATAATGCCGAGCAGCGCGATCAGCGCCAGGCCGGTCAACAGAAATATCAGCAGGCTCAAGCGTCCGAGCTGCGCCGTTTCGCGTTCAACACCGGCAACCAGGAACAGCGCCGTCAGGAGCATGACGGCGACCACGGCCAGCGGCAAGACCCGGCCGATACGACGGATCAGCGTTCGTATAGCCATGTATGCCAGGGTCCGGTCAGCCTCCATTCGGACTCGATGACAGACGGAAGCTGCATCGGTGCGGGCAGGGCAGTGCGGTCCAGTTCGACCCGGATCTGCACCTGCCAACGGCCATGCTCAAGCATGTCACGAACCAGGCCGGTTGAATACAACCGGGGTTCGCGAAGGGCGTCGAGCAGCAGCCAGAAACGTGGATAGCTCTGACTGGTGGTCGCGCCATCGGCCTCGATGACGTCGAGTTGCCAATATTCCACCAGGGGTAAATAGCGAATGCGGTACTGTGTAATTTCCAGCGTCTGCAGACGTGCAATGGGTCCAAATCGACGGCTGATGCGTGCCGATACATCGAGTTCGAGCGCAACGCCATGCTCGAGGGCTTCGAGCATGGCCGGGCTTGGCTCGAACTCGATCCCGCTTTCGATCAGCAGTTGATTCTGTTGCCAGCTGGTGTTGGGGCGAACGTCCAGGCGTCCTGCTGAGGAATCAGTCTGGCTGCAGCCGGCGAAACACAGCGTAATAGAAACCATCGCGATCAAGACTGCCGGGCAGAATCTGGATGCCGGTTGGCATGGCCACCGCACTGTAGGCTTTGTGATCAATAGGAACTGCTTCTGCATCGGGTTGATTATCCAGAAACCAGCGTGCCTGGGCACAGTTTTCTGCATCGAGTATGGAACAGCTGGCATAGACTAGCAAGCCACCGGGCCTGAGCAGTGGCCACAGTGAATTCAGCAGCGCTCGCTGCAGCACGACATTGGCCTGAATATCCGCTGGCTGGCGCAGCCAGCGGATATCAGGATGACGGCGCATGACGCCGGTCGCCGAACAGGGCGCGTCGATCAGGATGCGATCGAATGGCTCACCGTCCCACCATTGATCAGTTTTGGTGGCGTCAGCAATGTGGAGATCAGCCTGCAAATCGAGCCTGGATAAATTCTGGCCGATGCGCATTGCGCGTTTCGGGTCGATTTCAATGGCGGACAGTTTCACTGTTTCCAGTTCGAGCACATGCGCCGTTTTGCCACCGGGTGCGGCGCAGGCGTCCAGTACCCGCAGGCCTGGCTCCAGGTCGAGTAGCGCTGCGCAGCGTTGAGCTCCGGCATCCTGGATTGAACACCAGCCCTCAGTGAATCCGGGCAGTTGGCTGATCGAAACAGAACGGTCCAGCTTCAGTGCATGCTTGTCCACGTGGGTGCACTCGAGCGGCTGTTTTTCCAGCGCCTCGATCATCTGCTGCACGCTGGTTTTGCGTGGATTGACGCGCAACCAGACCGGCGGTGGCTGGTTGCCCTGGATCAGGATATTCTTCCAGTCATCGGGCCAGTCCCCACGGATCGAGTCAATAAGCCAGTCCGGATAGCCAAACATCAAAGAGGCCGTTTCCGGTTGACGTTCATCGAGTTGTTCGGCGCGCCGCTGGTGGTTTCGCAATACTGCGTTGACCAGCCCACTGAGCTGAGATTGTCCCAGCAAACGAGTGGCGGCCACGCTGGCGTGAATCACCGCAGGTGCGGGCTCGCGCTGGTCCATTAGTTCGTCGATTGCCGACAGCAGCAGGAAATGCACGCACCGGGCTTTGCGCGTCAACGGTTTGTTGAGTAGTTGTTGAAGACGCCACTCCAGCCTGGGCAGGTTGCGCAGCACGTTGTTGCACAGTCGTCGCACCAACGCACGATCGCGTGAATCGGCCAGGGTTGCCAGCTCCTGGTCGAGCCGATCGGTCAGGCTGCGCTTCTGGTCGATGACAACGGTCAGCGCCTGGGCGGCCAACTGGCGCGCCGCTGCACCGACGGATGGATGATTACTGCGCGAATTCACTCGGTGCCATCCGGTCAGCGGTTGCGTTGAGCGCGCGCATGCAGCCACTGTTGGCTGGTCATGCGGCGTCGACCGGGGGACTGAAGATCATGAATGTCGAGCATCCCCTCGCCGCAGGCAACCAGCAGGCGTTGGTTGTTCGGTGCCGGTACGACCTGGCCCGGATTCAATCCCTGGGGCTGTTCGGCCAGCGCCGAGGCGCTGAACATGCGCACGGTCTCGCCTTCGAGTTCTGCAAACGCGACCGGCCATGGATTGAACGCGCGTATCTGTCGTGCAATGCGCGTCGCTGGATGCCGCCAGTCAATCCGGGCATCCTGCTTTTGGATCTTGGGGGCGTGGGTCGCGAGTTCATCAGCCTGTTTTTGAGGCGCCGGCAGTTGGTTTGCCTGGAGTGCCCCGAGGCCCTGGGCGAGCGTGTCTGCGGCAAGCAAGGCCAAGCGCTGCTGGAGCTCACCGGCGGTTTCATCAGGCGCAATCCCGGTCCGACGGGTCAGCAGCACATCGCCGGTATCCAGGCCGGCGTCCATTTGCATCAGCGAAATGCCCGTCTCGTCATCGCCGGCCAGTATGGCCTGCTGAATCGGGCTGGCACCTCGCCAGCGGGGCAGCAGCGAGGCGTGCAGATTCCAGCAGCCGAAGCGAGGCAACCCCAAGACGCTGTCAGGCAACAGTAAACCATAGGCCGCCGTCACCAGCAGGTCCGGTTTCAGGGCAGCCAACTGGTTCAGAATCGAATCATCGCGCAGGCTGGTCGGTGTCAGAACGCGCAGGCCATGCTCCACGGCCAATTGTTTTACCGCTGATGCAGTCAGTTTGCGCCCCCGGCCTGCAGGTCGGTCGGGCTGCGTCAGGACGGCAACCGGCGGCTGCTGGTCAATCAGCAGCTGCAGCGTTGGACAGGAAAATTCCGGTGTACCGGCAAACAGGATATTCAATGCAAGTTCCGAACGCTCGATGAAGGGAGAGAATAAAAGGGCGCCTTGGCGATGCGCAGGTTCAGGTCAGGCCACCGTGGCCCCGGGATTGGATCAGAGCGATTGCTCGACTGCCTCGCGCTGTTGATGACGGCGTTGTTTTTTCATTTTGCGTTCAATCATTCGACGCTTCAGCGGCGAGAGATAATCCACAAATACCTTGCCGTCCAGGTGGTCAATTTCGTGTTGAATACAAACGGCCAGCAATTCATCGGCGTCCAGTTCAAAACGCTCGCCGTCCCGGTCCAACGCGCGGACGCGGATCGTTTCAGCTCGTTCGACCTGTGCATATTCGCCCGGAACCGACAAACAGCCTTCATCACAATTCTGAGTGCCTTCACGGTCGATGATTTCGGGGTTGATGAAAACCAATGGCTGGTCCTGTTGCTCGCTGAGGTCGAGCACCAGCATCCGGATATGATGATCAACCTGGGTTGCAGCAAGGCCAATGCCCCGCGCTTCATACATGGTTTCGAGCATATCGTCTGCCAATTGCCGGACTGAATCGGTGACTTCGGTCACAGGTTTGGCCACTCGACGGAGACGCGGGTCCGGGTATTGAAGAATCGTTAACTGGCTCATGACTTGAAGTTTATGGGTTAAAGTACGAGAATTGAACCGAATTTGGGCTGGAATTAATCCGAACTGTCGGTATGATAGCGCAGGACGGACTTAATCGCATTGATAACCCGATCGCAGGAATCTGTTGCGTGGATGGGAGGACAAAAATGAAAAAACTGTGGCTGACGATTCTGATTGTGGTGGCTTCTGTTGCGTGGGCTGGATTGGCCATCGCTCAGGATGTCGAAATACGCGACGACCACCCGGGCGAATATGTCGTTCAGGAAGGCGACACGCTGTGGGATATTGCAGGACGATTCCTGACCCGTCCCTGGCAGTGGCCGGCCATCTGGCAAGCCAACCCGCAGATCGACAACCCGCATCTGATTTACCCCGGCGATCGTCTGTCGCTGGTCTATATCGATGGCGAACCGCGCTTACTATTGAACGCGAATGCCGACCAGCGACTGAGCCCGAGAATTCGCCGGGAAGCGATTACCGGCCCTGTCACTTCGGTGCCGCTTTCGGCCATCGAGGATTTTCTCGAAAAGCCCCGACTGGTCAGCACCGCGCAGTTGGCGGGAATGCCCTACGTCGTGGCCAATCAGGATCAACGCTATTACTCAGCCGAGCCAAGCCTGTTCTATGCGCGCAATCTGAATAATTACCGGATCGGAGATGAAGTCATCGTGACCCGGCTCAATGCGCAGTTTGTCGAATACGAAAAGGATGGTCAGCGCGTTCTGCGCCAGAAAAGAATGCGCAACAATCGCGGGGCGGTCCCATTTGACGAGCGACCGATCAATCCCGACAGCGACCGGTTCCTGTCGTTCTTCGATCGCGGCGAGGTGGTCGGCTACCAGCTTTGGGAAGTGGCACGCGCCAAAGTCCTGGAAACCGGTGATCCGGCCACGCTGGAACTGATCGGATCCGAACGCGAGGTCGGTGCGGGTGACTACATCATGCCGATCGATCCGCATATCTACGATCTGACCTTTTTTCCGCGTCCACCGGAATTTGCCGTGCCACCGGATGCACAGGTCATCGGCATCAACGGCAGTGATTTCGAACTTGGTCATTACCAGGTCGTTTCACTCGGCATCGGCCAGCGTGATGGTGTCGAACCCGGTCATACCTTTTCAGTCTTTCACCCGGGTGATGAGGTTCGTGATCCGTTCTACGATGGTCTGCGCGGCCGGCCACAGCCGACTGGCCTGGATGGCCGCAAAGTTGATCTGCCCGACCAGTATGTTGCCCAGTTGATGGTGTTTCGCGCATTTGACGACGTCAGCTATGGTCTGATCATGGACGGCAAGCGTGGCGTTCAGACCGGTGATCGCCTGGCGCATCCCGATCGTCGGCTGTAAGCTGCCCATGCAGGTCTGACGGGGCGCTGTGGGGGCTGCTACCGATGCGCATGGCTGGCTGGCACTGCTGCTGACTCCGAAGCTGGGAATCGGCCAGCTGAAATCGCTTGGTCTCGAGCCCGGTGAATTCGCTGGATTGGCAGCACGCAACCGTTCCAGCCTGAAGCAATTGGGCTTGCCCGAGCCGATGATTCGGGCCATTCAGGCACCGAACCCCGAGCGCCTGGACGCCTGTCTGCGCTGGCTGGACCACCCCGACCATCACCTGGTGTCGATCGAAGACCCACTCTACCCACCGCTGCTCAAGACCACGGTTGATCCGCCGCTCGTACTCCTTGTGCATGGATCGATTGACGTACTGGTCAGGCCACAGATCGCGATCATCGGCAGTCGAAGTGCCACCCCTGGGGGGTTGACGCATGCCGCCGAATTTGCTCGTCAACTGAGCAAGGCCGGTTTTGTCATCACCAGCGGACTGGCGCTGGGCATCGATGGTCAGGCGCATCGAGCTGCGATTCAAAGCGGAGGATTGACGGTTGCCGTGGCCGGCACGGGACCGGACCAGGTCTATCCGGCCCGTCATCGGGATCTTGCGCATGACATCGTGTCGAATGGCGCCATGATCAGCTCATTTGCGCCGGGCGTTGGCCCCAGGCCCGGTCATTTTCCGGCGCGGAACCGAATCATCAGCGGGATGAGCCTCGGTGTGCTGGTCATTGAAGCCGGGCTGAAATCAGGCTCGTTGATTACCGCGCGGTTGGCCGGTGAGCAGGGTCGCGAGGTGTTTGCCGTGCCTGGATCGATCAACAATCCCCAGGCGCGCGGTTGTCACCAACTCATTCGGCAGGGTGCAACGCTGGTCGAAGGCGCCGATGACATGATCGAGGATTTGCAGGCCATGGCCACCGAGTTGGCCGACACGCTGCGCACACTGCTGCCGAACCCGGGCGCAAGCGATCCATCCGTCAACGACATCGAATCGACGCAATCATCACCTGATGTTCCCCAGAATGCAGACATGCAACGGCTGCTCGAGTGCGTCGGCTATGACCCGGTCCCGGTGGAATCCATCATCGAACGGAGCGCAATGGACACGCAGTCGGTATTGGCCGCGCTGCTGCAACTCGAACTTGAGGGCCTGGTGACGGCGCATGCCGGTGGCCGTTACAGCCGCGGTTGAGTGCCAAACCCCACAGCACCACTTGAAAGCAGTATGCTGAGCGCAACTGGCCTGCCCCACGGTTTAAGAACTGCATGGTGACCCGATGAAAGAAAATGTACTCGACCTGCTGATGTATTTGTTCGAGAACTATATTTACGATGAGCCTGAAGCCGAACCTGACCGCGATGATCTAAGTGAGAGTCTCGAGCAAGCCGGCTTCTCTTCTGCCGAAATCGAGCGCGCATTCAGCTGGCTCGACGGTCTGGCCGAACAGCGTCAGACGCCTGAAATGCATGCGCATTCTGCCGATCCGACCCGGTTGTTCAGCAATGAGGAAACCGATCGCATCGACGTCGAGGCACGGGGTTTTCTGATGTACCTGGAGAGCGCCAACGTGCTGGATCCGGCGCGGCGCGAACTGGTTCTGGATCGACTCATGGCGCTGGACGCAGAAGACATTGGCCTCGAAGACTTGAAATGGGTGGTCTTGATGGTCCTGTTCAACCAGCCTGGCCAGGAGGCCAACTACGCCTGGATGGAAGATTTGATGTTCGACGACGAGGGGCATTATCGACACTAGGCACTGGGCCTGGTCTAGCGATTGGGGAAACAAGCTATGGCAAAAAATCTGCTGATCGTGGAATCGCCGGCCAAAGCGACCACCATCAATAAATATCTGGGCAAAGATTTTGAGGTGCTGGCTTCGTATGGTCATGTGCGCGATCTGGTGCCGCGCGAGGGTGCGGTCGATCCGGAAAAAGGGTTTGCCATGAACTATGACCTGATCGAGCGCAACAAGAAACACGTTGATCGTATCGTCAAGTCTGCGCGTAAAGCCGACGCCGTCTACCTGGCGACGGATTTGGATCGCGAAGGTGAGGCCATTTCCTGGCACATTGCAGAAATTCTAAAAGAGCGCGGGATCAAGAACAAAGCGCCTGTCCAGCGCGTCGTGTTCAGTGAAATCACCAAGCGCGCCATCCAGCATGCAATCAACAATCCGCGTGAACTGGCAGGTTCACTGGTGGATGCGCAGCAGGCGCGGCGCGCGCTGGATTATCTGGTCGGCTTCAATCTGTCACCGCTATTGTGGAAAAAAGTCCGGCGTGGTTTATCGGCCGGTCGCGTTCAATCGCCTGCACTGCGCATGATTGTCGAGCGCGAGGAGGAAATCGAGCGCTTCGAGCCGCGCGAGTACTGGTCAATCGAAGCCGATTTGGGGCCGGATCCAGACCAGCCGTTTACTGCAAACCTGGTGCGGCTGGATGACGCCAAACTCGAACAGTTCGATATCAACAATGAAACCCGCGCCGATGAAGTCCGTCAGCAGATTGAATCGGCTGCCAAGGGCTCGTTTACGGTCGCGCGTATCAAGAAGCGCCAGCGGCGCAGAAACCCGGCACCGCCGTTCATTACCTCGACCCTGCAACAGGAGGCCGCCCGCCGCTTGCGTTTCACCACGCAGCGCACCATGCGCATTGCCCAGCAGCTGTATGAGGGCATCGATACGGGCAGTGGCAATCAGGGCCTGATTACCTATATGCGAACCGACTCGGTGGCTTTGGCGCAGGATGCCATCGCCGATATCCGAAGCATGATCGGCAAAGAATACAATGACAAACTGGTGCCGGAAAAGCCGAACCAGTACAAGGGCAAGAGCCGCAATGCGCAGGAGGCTCATGAAGCCATTCGGCCGACCACGGCATCCATGACGCCGATCAAGCTGAAATCCCATCTCAGTGACGATCAGTACAAGCTGTATCAGCTGATCTGGAACCGGGCCGTGGCCAGCCAGATGATTCCTGCCGTGTATGACACCGTATCGGCCGAGTTTGACGTCGGTCCCGGGGTATTCAGAGCCAATGGTTCAACGCTGGTGGAGCCGGGTTTCCTGACCGTATACCAGGACAGCAGCAGCGAAAAGGATAATCGACTGCCGGAACTGGACGAAGGGGATCAGGTCGCACTTCAGCAGATCCGGCCCGAGCAGCACTTTACCGAGCCGCCGCCGCGCTTTTCCGAAGCCAGCCTGGTCAAGGCGCTGGAAGACTATGGCATTGGTCGACCCTCCACCTATGCATCGATCATCCAGACGCTTCAGAGTCGTGAATACGTCGAGCTGGAGAGCCGGCGATTCACGCCGACGGCCACCGGCCGGGTGGTCGCCAAATTCCTGTCCAATCATTTTGATCAGTACGTTGATTACGACTTTACTGCGCGGCTCGAGGATGAGCTTGACGCCATATCACGCGGTGAGCAGGACTGGGTGCCGCTGCTCGAAGAATTCTGGCAGCCGTTCATCGACCGCGTGCACGAAAAGGAAGAGTCGGTCAGTCGCCAGGAAGCTCAGCAGGCGCGTGAGCTGGGCATTGATCCAAAATCAGGCAAGCCGGTCATCGTCCGGCTGGGTCGCTACGGACCGTTCGCGCAGATCGGCCAGGCCGAAGACGAAGAAAAGCCGGCCTTTGCCGGTCTTCGCCAGGGCCAGAAGATGGACAAGATCACGCTCGAAGAGGCGCTGGAACTGTTCAAGCTGCCGCGTGATCTGGGTGAAACCGAGGAAGGTGAGCCGGTCCAGGCCAATATCGGGCGCTTTGGCCCTTATATACGCTACGGCGCTCGAAACTTCGTCTCGTTGAAAGAGATCGACCCGCATGACGTGACGCTGGAACAGGCGCTGGAGCTGGTTGCTGAGCACAAGCAGATGCTCAAAGATCGCATTATCAAGAAGTTTCCGGAACACGGCATCGAAATTCTGAAAGGACGCTATGGCCCGTTTGTTACTGACGGTAAAGTGAATGCCAGCGTGCCGAAAGACACCGAAGCCGAGGACCTGACGCTGGAACAGTGCCAGAAAATGATTGCTGAAGCACCGCCGAAAGGTCGTCGCGGCAAGTTTGGCCGCAAGAAGGCCGGCAAGAAGAAAGCGAGCAAGAAGAAGACCAGCAAGAAGAAAGCGGGCAAGAAGAAAGCGGGCAAGAAGAAGAGCCGCAAGAAAAAAACAAATAAGAAAAAAACCAGCAAGAAAAAAACAGCCAAGAAGTAAACCATTGCAAAAACCCGTGTCTGGCGCTCGCAATTGAAGCGCCAGACTGGATGGTTGTTTCCATACGTTTCCCAGACGAATTCAGACGATGACAAGCCCCGATAGCCAGAACTGGATTGAGCAGGTGCAGACCTACCTGCTCGAACTGCAGGATCGAATCTGCAGCGCCATGGCTGCGCTCGATGGCGAGCAGGATTTTCGACAGGACCAATGGCAGCGCCCGGAGGGTGGCGGCGGGCGTACCCGGGTGTTGGAAGGCGGAAAGGTACTAGAAAAAGCCGGCGTGAACTTTTCACATGTGTCCGGTGCCGCATTGCCAGCCGCGGCCAGCGCCCGCAGGCCCGAACTGGCCGGTCGCAGTTTTCAGGCGCTGGGCGTTTCACTGGTCATCCATCCGCGCAACCCGATGGTGCCGACCAGCCACGCCAACGTCCGGTTTTTCCTGGCCGATAAAGACGGTGAGGACCCGGTGTGGTGGTTTGGCGGCGGCTTTGACCTGACGCCGTACTATCCATTTCACGAGGATGTCGTGCACTGGCACCAGGTAGCGCATGCGGCCTGCCAGCCCTTCGGCGGTGACGTATATAACGAATACAAGCGCTGGTGCGACGAGTATTTTTACCTCCCGCATCGTAACGAAACGCGGGGGGTCGGCGGATTGTTCTTTGACGATCTGAATGAATGGGGCTTCGAACGCTGCTTTGAATTCATGCGCTCGGTGGGGGATCACTACCTGCCGGCCTATGAGCCGATCGTGACCCGCCGGGCCGGTTTGGACTACGGTGAGCGGGAGCGCAATTTTCAGCTATGGCGACGGGGTCGCTATGCGGAGTTCAACCTGGTGTATGACCGGGGGACATTGTTTGGATTGCAGTCAGGGGGAAGGACCGAATCGATCCTGATGTCGTTACCGCCGGTGGCGCACTGGCGGTATGACTGGACGCCGGAGGTGGGTTCGGCGGAGGCGGAGTTGTTTGAGTATCTGAAGGCTAGAGATTGGATTAACGAAGTTTGATGGCTTAACTTCAAAATCAAAATCGTTTCGCCGCACGGCTTCGCCAGTGATTTGTTTGATATTGGATAAAGTCAACATCTAAACTGTTTCGCCGCTCACTGCGTGAGCTGATGCGAGGTACTTTTTTTGTGTCTTGCGACAAAAAAGTCAGTTGCATC
>JGI12210J13797_10156526_pt1 | contig 48055 bp, 45 predicted proteins | sample ElkSlonscriptome_3_FD_13797 | JGI IMG/M metagenome (IMG submission 13797) | reverse complement strand
TTGCATGAACTGGTATTGATGTCCGAATCACCTCGAGTCGAACCCCCGACCAAGACAATCGGTTCGAACCGAGCCGGAGGCGAGCTCGCTGACACGCAGTGTCAGCCCGAAGGGCAAGCGGACATTGTCCGCGCAGCACCCCCTCAGCCGGCACCATATTGAATACCGTTCCGATTGCATGAACTGGTATTGATGTCCGAATCACCTCGAGTCGAACCCCCGACCAAGACAATCGGTTCGAACCGAGCCGGAGGCGAGCTCGCTGACACGCAGTGTCAGCCCGAAGGGCAAGCGGACATTGTCCGCGCAGCACCCCCTCAGCCGGCACCATATAAAACCTTTTAGCATCAGTAATATACCGATAATCAGAATTCCTGGATCACCTCCTTTTAAATGCTCTGGGGGCAATTTAGGGGCATTTGATTCCAATAAACCTCAACAAATCTCAGCGTTTCAGCTCAATCTCTTCGTTCCAAAGCTTAATGCTATCTGAAGTGCCTCTCTTCTCAGAAAATCCAACGAAAAGCCAAAATTCACAAATATTTCCTTTTAAGAACGTTTTTCAGATGATAAGATCGTTTTTCATGGTTAAAAGAATTTATAACTGAATTTCAGCAGTAAGGTGCATTTTTCATGACGGGAGCTTTGAAAGTCCAATTTTCAGGTCCGGTGACTGTTTTTCAGGAGAACTGGCTTCCTGAAAAAGCTGCGCCAGCAGGGTACACCGCCTTGATCGATGCTTATGGTCTTGCTGTACCTTTACCGAGGCGGCTCTTTGCTACAGGGGAGCGGCACAGAATTCTTGACCAGGACGGCTGGCGTATTCTGACACCGCGGCACAAACCTAAAGCGAGCCTCCAAGGTCATCTCACTTTCGCCCTGAAATACGAAGGGCTGGATTTGGTAGTTCTTAAGCGACTGTTTCTGGCAACAGGACCAGAGCCAATTGTTGATTGGGTGCGGAACACACCCACCGGTAGCTACGCCCGCCGGGTCTGGTTTCTCTATGAATGGCTCACCGGCGAAAAACTTGACCTTCCCGACGCTGCGGATGGCCGATACGTTCAAGCGATTGATCCGAGCCTGCAGTTTGCTGGCCAAGAGCGCAATGAATCCCGGTACAGGGTGAAAAACAATATGCCCGGCACGCCGGATTTCTGTCCATTGGTTTTCCGGACACCTGTACTTGAACAATTCACCAGCCTGGATCTGGCTAAGAAGGCCCGTGGCGTTGTGGCTGACGTACCACGTGACATCCTTGCCCGAACCGCCGCTTTCCTGCTTCTGAAGGACTCCCGCTCCAGCTACGCTATTGAAGGCGAGGCAGCGCCTCAGGATCGTGTGCAGCGCTGGGGGCGGGCCATTGGTGAAGCTGGCCAACGGTCAATTGACCTGGACGAACTGCAACGACTCCAGCGTATTGTCATTGGAGATGCTCGTTTCGTGAGCATGGGTATTCGGGGAGAGGGCGGCTTTGTTGGCGAGCACGATCGCGTCACACAAATGCCGCTTCCGGATCATATCAGCGCCCGACCTGATGATCTGTACGATCTGATTCAGGGCATGAGTGAATTTGATCAGGGTCAAGCTCAGGGCCTGGACCCGGTGATCGCCGCTGCTGCGCTCGCCTTTGGTTTTGTCTATATCCACCCGTTTGACGATGGCAACGGACGGGTTCATCGCTACCTGATTCACCACGTTCTCGCAAAGCACGGATTCAATCCATCTGGCGTAGTGTTTCCGGTCTCTGCTGCCATCCTTGAGAGGATTGACGATTACCGAAAGGTTCTGGAGAGCTATTCGAGTTGCCTTCTGCCGCTCATCAAATGGAAGCCTACGGAAGAACACAATGTGCGCGTTTTGAACGACACGGGTGACTTTTATCGGTTCTTTGACGCAACGCTGCACGCCGAATTTCTCTATGAGTGCGTCCAGAAAACCATCGATGAGGACCTGCCACAGGAAACTAATTTCCTGCGCCGTTATGACGACTTTCGCCATGAGGTGGAGACCTTTATCGACATGCCTGAACGTACGATTGACCTCTTGTTCCGGTTTCTCCAGCAGGCTGACGGCGCCTTTTCTAAACGCGCCCGTGAGAAAGAATTCAGCGCGTTGACCGACGAGGAAGCCGCGCATATCGAGTCACTCTATGAGCGGGCATTCAGCGATAAAGCAGCAGGCTAAAAGGGAGTTTCTGGCCTGGGGCTTTAACTGTCTAGAGCCTACGTGAAATGCTTGAGCATTCAAGTTTTCTGCTTTGTTGCAGACCATCTACCGTCTGACTAATTCCTGTTCATACAAGCTCTCCCAGGTTGTAAGGTTCATCCTTTCTCATGCACTTGCGTAATGTTATAAACTTGCATTCATGACATTTACAGAATCCAACGCCGGAAGCGAATGCTGACCATGGACAGTGCTACCCGGTCGCCGATGTTGCCCGGTCTGCTCGATCGGCTGGGCATCGCCGCATCGGCATTTTGTCTGTTGCAATGTTTGGCACTTCCTGTGCTGATAGTGATTGCTCCGATCACGTCGTTCTGGTTGTTGGACCACAAGCTGTTTCACCTGATTCTGTTGTTGCTGATTATCCCAATCAGCGTGACTGCATTTTTGATCGGGTATTTACAGCACCGTGTTTCGACGTTGTGGTGGCCGGCAGGATTCGGGCTTGGTTTGTTGATTCTGGCCTCTGCGCTGGAATTAACGCACATGTTGGAGGGCCTTGCCGTGGCGTTGATCACATCGGCAGGCGGTGTGTTTTTGATTTCTGCGCACTGGATCAATCTACGATGCAGGGCTCGTCAGCTGCTGCAGAATACGGCATGATCATCAGTCGTTCTGCAGCAGGCTGCTGCTTGTTCAACTTCGCGCAATAATGCTTGTAAAGTGAGCCTGGATCGCCAGATTGGACGGGAACAATGAAAAACCACTTCCAGAATTTCCGCGAGTTCTATCCTTACTACCTTTCCGAGCATAAGGATCTGAACTGCCGCAGGCTGCACTTCTTTGGCAGTTGGTTGGTGCTAGTTGCGTTGGCGGCCGGTATTTTTGTTTCGCCGTGGTGGTTACTTGCCATGCCAGTGCTGGGGTATGGCTTTGCCTGGCTGGGGCATTTCGTGTTTGAAAAGAACCGTCCGGCGACCTTCAAGCATCCGCTGTATAGCTTGCTCGGCGATTGGGTCATGTTTGCCGACATCCTGCGTGGCAAGGTCAAGATCTGAGCAGGCTCCGGATATCATTTTTGGCCGACATGCCATCCTGGTAGCCTAGTTCAATCAGCTCCTGACAGAATTCGGCTTCGAACAACAGGTAGCTGGGCAATCGACCCGGCCCCCAGGCGCCGACCCCGCGAAGCAGCGTTTTGACGCTGGCCGGAATCCGATGTCGATGGCGCTCGGCAATGTCCCGTAGATCCTGACTGGGTTGAATCAGCAAGGTCTCGATGGATCGCAAACCACTGGCTGCTCGTTGATCATCGGGCAGCAGATCAAGCGTTCGATTGATGCGCTGAAGGCGGTCAAGATCGTTGCTCAAGTGGTCCATGAAAATCACGTCCAGCAGGTAGCCGCCGATATCGCCCAGGCTGGGATAATGGCTGGGCACCGTTGGCTCCGGATCGGGCCTGGCATCGCGCGTTGCAATGATCAGCATGCGATCTGCGCCCATCTGTATGGCCGGGCTCAGTGGGGTCGTGTGCCGCATGCCGCCGTCACCAAAATATTCGTTACCCAGCCGCTGGGCCGGAAACAACAGCGGCAATGCGGCACTTGCAAGCAAATGTTCGGCGCGAATACAGGCGCGCTGCCCGACGCGTTTTCGCTGCTGCCAGCCTTCAATGGACTGCCTGGCCTGAAAGAAAGTGACCGCGCGGGCCGTGGCATATCCGGACGCAGTAATCAGCAGTGCATGCAGATGGCCGTTATCAATGGCCGATTGAATGCCTGCGGTGTTCAACTGGCGTTTCAGCAATTCGGCCAGTGGCTGGTTGTCCAGTAGCGATTTTGGGTTGGCAACGCCCAGTCCACCCAGCGTCATGGAAGCCAGCCAGTGCAGCCCAGTGCCCAGATTATGCAACCACCCGGTGCGATAGATATCACCACAGCGAAAATGGGCCCAGAATTGTTCAAGGCGGTCGGCACCGAGGCTGAAATCACTGGCGTGGCTTGCCATGACCGCGGCATTGATGGAACCAGCCGAGGTTCCACTGATGATCGAGAATGGCAAGACCGTGTCAGGCGAAAGTTCGGCGACCGCTTTGAGTACACCTACTTGGTAGGCGCCGCGGGCACCACCTCCAGGCAGGACCAGCGCAGTGTTTGCAGATTGGTCCGGCATCAATTGCCGCTGAGCACCATGGCTTCGAAGCCGCTGTCCTGGAGTTGCTGGCGTGTCTGATTGGCCCGACTGGCATCGAACGGACCCAGTCGGACGCGATGCCAGGTCACGTCGTTGACCGTGACTGTCTCGATACTCGCGACCTGGCCAAGCATGGCCAGGCGTGCTTTCAGCGCTTCGGCATCGGGGCCGGAGCGGAACGAGCCGGCCTGGATCATGTACTGCTGGCTGGCATTCAGCGGAGCAGACGCAGCGCCTGATGGCGTGGGCTGGTCAGGTGGGTTCTGGCGCTGCTCGGCTTCGGTTTCGCGGGCCCGCTGCTCGATTTCCCGGGTAGGGACCACGACCTCGATTTCGGGCAGCACGGTAAAGAATTCATATTGGCGGTCACGCGCCCGGGCAGCACCGGCATCCTGTTCGGCGTTTTCGATAATGGGTGGTTCATTACGACCATTCGGCAGGCTGTCGGATTGCTCATCCCCACGCGGCAAGTAGCCACCGACCCAGGCCAGTGCCGCCAGGCTAAGGCCGCTGATCAGGCCGGCAATAAAGCCGGTGAGCGCACCGGATCCGCCACTTCGTCGCGCCTGTTTTCGAGCCATTACATTGTCTCCGGGGCTGATACGCCGATCAGTTCGAGCCCGCCGGCCAGAACATGCTGCACGGCCAGGATCAGGTTCAGGCGGGCATTGCGAGTATCGTCATCGTCGATCAAGACCGGATGGGCATTGTAGTAGGCATGAAACTCACCGGCCAGATCGTGAAGATAATGCGCAATGTCCTGAGGAGATCGTCTCGCGGCTGAACCCTCAATGACCTCACCCCATCGGCCCATGGTCTGCATCAAGGCCCGCTCGTGTGGTTCGGTCAATTTTTTCAGGGCTGCATCACCGATGGCCTGGTTGTGCCGGAATCCCTTGACTTCGACCTGGCCAAAAATGCTGTGAATTCTTGCGTGGGCATACTGCACATAGTAAACCGGGTTCTCATTCGCCTTGGACTTGGCCAGGTCCAGATCGAAATCCAGGTGCTGCTCGTGCGAACGCATGACATAAAAATAGCGTGCGGCATCCGAGCCAACCTCTTCGCGTAATTCGCGCAGGGTCGTGAATTCTCCCGAGCGGGTAGACATCTGGAGCTTTTCGCCACCGCGGTACAGAATTGCGAACTGCACAAGCTGGAACTCAAGACGATTCGGATCCTGCCCCAGTCCCTTGGCCGCCGCTTTCAGGCGAGGCACATAACCATGATGGTCGGCACCGAAAATGTAAAGCAGCGTTCCGGGACAGCGTTCGAGTTTGTCCAGCAAGTAGGCCACATCGGATGCGAAATAGGTTGATCGACCATTTTCACGCACAACCACACGATCTTTATCGTCGCCTAAAGCGGATGAACGAAACCAGCGGGCACCGTTTTCGGTGTAGAGCCAGCCGTTTTCATCGAGTTGCTCCAGGGCACGCTCCAGGGCGCCGCTTTTTTCCAGCTTGCGTTCAGAAAACCAGTTTTCGAATTCAACGCCGAATTCGTGCAGATCTTCACGAATATCCTCAAGCATTACTTTCAGGGCTGTCTTGAAGCAGGCCCGATAGCCGGCTTCGCCAAGAATTTCGGTTGCCCGGCTGATCAGGGCATCGATGTAGGCTTCCTTGTCGCCGCCGTCGTGCTCGTCCGGCGGCAGACCTGCGGCGACCGTGCGTGCCGGGTGCCTGAAATCATCCCCGTTCTGGCTGCGCACCTGGCGCGCGATGTCATACACGTACTCACCCTTGTAGCCATTGGCTGGAAACGGCACCGATTCGCCGCATAATTCAAGATAACGAAGCCAGACCGATACCGCCAGGATGTCCATTTGTCGGCCAAAATCGTTAACGTAGTATTCCCTTACAACACGATGGCCTGCGGCCTGCATGACCGCGGAGACCGAAGCACCATAGGCCGCGCCCCGGCCATGACCCACATGCAGTGGACCGGTTGGGTTGGCGCTGACAAATTCGATCAGTGCCTTGTTCTTGCAGCCAGCTGGCTGATGCCCAAATGTGGTGCCGGCGTTGAGACACTCGCGTACTACAGTGCGCAAGTGATGGTCACTGGCCAGAAAATTCAGGAAACCGGGTTTGGCGATCGTCACGGACTCGATGCGCTTGGAGTTGGGCAGTTTTTGCTGGATCAGTTCAGCCAGTTCCATCGGATTTTTTCCGACTTCCTTGGCCAGTGTGAGCGCAATATTGCAGGCATAGTCACCATGCTGCGGGTCACGTGGCCGATCAATGTTGAACCGCAGCTCCAGATCGCGCGGCAGCAAATCCTCACGTTTAAGGTAATTAACAGCCTGGTGGACGAGTTCTTCGATGTGCGCGCGCATGAGTGATTTGGTCTGTTCGGAAACTTGTGTGGTTGAATGGGCTATGCTTGGTTGGCTGCGGCTGATGACACTGCAACGCCGGTTATAACCGTCAATTGTAGCGGCGCTAACGCAGGCAGGGGTGTTGATGAGGCAAATTGACTTATCCACAAAAAATGTGGATAACAGTGTGTACAACTTGTTTTGCCTGCTGCCTGTTCGACTGAATGACCGGTTTGCAGCGAATTGATCAAAAACAACCCAATTCAATAAAGTACATATAAAACAGTAACCTGTAACGACATCGTGAAATGATGGTTGCGAATAATTGACCAAGCTACTGTTTTTTTGACGAAGCGATGACAGTGTGAATAACCCTACTGCACCCGCGTGTTCCAAACGGTGACCATTGTGAACCAGTCCTCATTACGAAGCTATCAAGGTGAAGCCCCTACAGTCGGACAGCGCGTCTGGATCGACCCGGCCTCGACGGTGATCGGGCGCGTCGAACTGGCCGACGATGTCTCGATCTGGCCTGCGACGGTATTGCGCGGTGATGTCAACCGGATCCGGGTGGGTCGAGCCAGCAATATCCAGGACGGCAGCATTTTGCATGTGACCCATGACGGCCCCTACAGCCCCGGTGGGTTCCCGCTCGAGATCGGCGAACAGGTTACGGTGGGACATGCCGCGGTACTGCACGCCTGCACCATCGGCCATCGCTGCCTGATTGGAATGGGCGCAATCGTGCTCGACGGCGCTGTGCTTGGAGACGATATCATGCTGGCTGCGGGCAGCCTGGTGAGCCCCGGCAAACAGCTCGACTCCGGCTGGTTGTATCGCGGACGTCCTGCACAGCCGGTGCGCAAGTTGGATGAAAAACAGATACAGGCCTTGCGCTACTCGGCCGAGCATTATGTGCGGTTGAAAGACCAATACCTGAAATCCGCCGAACGGAACCGGTCTGAAGATACTGCAGTAGATATTGACCCAAGGGCATTAAATAAGTGATAATGTTCGGCTAGCCGGGGTGTAGCGCAGCCTGGTAGCGCAACTGCTTTGGGAGCAGTAGGTCGCAGGTTCGAATCCTGCCACCCCGACCAGCGTTTCCGGATCTTTGAAATCATTCGGGAACCAGAAGAAACAGGACGCAGTTTGCCGTTGACCACACGGTTTGATTGCGTTCAGCGTGTCCTGTCAGCGAGTTGCGCCTGTAGCTCAACTGGATAGAGCATCGGCCTTCTAAGCCGAGGGTTGCAGGTTCGAGTCCTGCCAGGCGCGCCATATACGGGATGAATGCAGTTCATCCGACTGAGTCAGTTCGCAACAATGGTGGGCGTAGCTCAGGGGTAGAGCACTGGATTGTGGCTCCAGCGGTCGTGGGTTCAAATCCCATCGTCCACCCCATTTTTGCGTTATTCGGATGCGCCTATCGGACATCCGCTGCCGCCCGACGATCCTGCTGCCATTCAATCAGCTTGAAGGATCACACCGGGCCGTTAGCTCAATTGGTAGAGCAGTGGACTCTTAATCCATTGGTTGTAGGTTCGAGTCCTACACGGCCCACCAGATTTTCCTGGTTGCTGCGGGAATGGTGAACCAGGCCCATGAATCGTTTCAATAATTCGACATTACGGAAAGCAACATGCAGGTATCGATGGAAAAAACGGGTGATCTTGGTCGCAAGCTCACTGTCGCTGTGCCTTCAGATGACATTGACGGCAAGGTATCAGGTCGTCTGAATGAAATGCGCGGACAGGTTCGGCTCAAGGGTTTTCGCCCAGGAAAGGTGCCGATGAATGTATTGCGCCAGCGTTTTGGACAGCAGGTGCGCGAAGAAGTCACCCAGCAGGTCATGCAATCGAGCCTGCAAGACGCGATTGCTGAACAAAAGCTGCGCGTTGCGGGTGTTTCCAGAATTACTCCGGCAACTGACAACGCTGATGCGGGCGATTTTGAATTCATTGCCGAGCTCGAGGTTTTTCCGGAGCTGCCTGAAATCGATGCGTCCACGCTCAAGGTCGAAAAGCCCGTTGTCGAAATTGAAGAGTCCGACGTCGATCAAATGCTGCAGACCTTGCGCGAACAGCGCCAGAGCTGGAAGCAGGAAGATCGCCCGGCCGCCGCTGGTGATCGTCTCCAACTCGAGTTTGCTGCACATGTGGAAGATCAGCGGATTCCAGAGGAAGGCTATCGTAAGGTTCAGCCGGTACTGGGAAGCGGCGCCTTGTTCGAAGCCTTCGAGCAGGCGCTTGTCGGTCTCGAGCCGGGGACGGAACAAACCCTCGAGCTGACCTTTCCGGACGATTTTTCTGATTCCAGCCTCGCTGGCAAAGAAGCCAGGCTGGACGTCAAGTTGCACCATGTGGAAACATCGGTGCTACCGGATGCTGACGATGACTTTGCCAAGGAATTTGGCGTGGAAGGCGGGCTCGAGCAGATGCGAATTGATATCCGCAAGAACCTGGAGCGTGAAATGCGCGCAGCCCGGACCTCGCGCATCAAGCAGAGCGTCAGTGATCTGCTAGCCGAGGAATACAGCGATTTCAGTCTGCCAGCCAGTGCAGTCCAGCAAGAAGTGCAGCAGATGAAGGCTCAACTGCAGCAACAGTACGGCGAGCAACTGCCTGACTTGCCGGATGATCAAATGCTACCTGGCGCTGAACGCCGCGTGCGTCTGGGGTTCCTGCTTGCTGAAATTGCTCGACAGCAGTCCATTGAAATTGATCAGCAGCGCGTCGAAGAGAAGGTCAACGAAGTCGCCGAGACCTACGAGAATCCGGCAGAGATCGTTCAGTACTATCAGTCCAACGCGCAATTGATGGACTCTGTGCAGAATATGGTGCTGGAAGAGCAGGTCATCGACTGGGTGCTGGAAACAGCCGGTGCCGAAGAGAAGCCGATGAGCTTTCAGCAACTGATGGATCGAAACCAATGAACGAAAAAGCACTGAATCTAGTACCCATGGTCGTTGAGCAGTCGTCTCGCGGAGAACGCGCATACGACATTTACTCCCGTCTGCTCAAAGAGCGCGTAATTTTTGTGGTGGGTCCAATCGAGGATTACTCGGCCAATCTGATCGTTGCGCAACTGCTGTACCTGGAAAGCGAGAACCCAGAGAAAGACATCAATATCTACATCAACTCACCGGGTGGGGTTGTGACCGCAGGCATGGCGATTTACGACACCATGCAATTCATCAAGCCGGATGTATCAACCACCTGTGTCGGACAGGCCGCCAGCATGGGCGCATTGCTGCTTGCAGCCGGCTGCGCAGGTAAACGATATGCCTTGCCACATTCGCGCGTCATGATTCATCAACCATTGGGCGGATTTCAGGGCCAGGCATCGGATATTGATATCCATGCCCGTGAAATTCTGAAGATGAAAGCACAACTCAACCGTATTCTTCAGGAACATACCGGTCAGCCGCTTGAAACGATCGAAAACGATACTGATCGCGATAAATTTCTGAGTGCGTCCGAGGCGGCAGAATACGGTCTGATCGACCATGTGCTGAGCGATCGTGACGCGATTTCCAAGCAGCCGGGATAATCTGACCCGGTCTCACGCCAGGCGGTGTCTACCAGCAGTCGGGTTCAGCCCTGCACCCGAAATCGAATGCTGTCCAGGTCCATTGACTCAGGCCATCGAATTTTAAGGTAGTATGTCCCCAGCTTGAATTGTCCGGGCTGTGAATACGTTATGAGTGAATCATCCAGCGAAAGTAAAGTTCTATATTGCTCTTTTTGCGGCAAAAGCCAGCATGAGGTGCGCAAGCTGATTGCGGGCCCGAGCGTCTATATCTGCGATGAGTGCGTCGAGCTGTGCAATGACATCATCCGAGAGGAGCTCGAAGAAGCCACGCTGACCGAGCGGGCCCAGCTGCCCACACCCAAAGAAATCAATGAATTTCTTAATCAGTATGTGATCGGCCAGGATGAAGCCAAGCGGGTACTGTCGGTGGCGGTATACAACCACTACAAACGCCTGGAGTCTCACAAACAGAATGCCGACGAAGTCGAGCTGGCCAAGAGCAATATCCTGCTGATTGGCCCGACCGGTTCCGGTAAAACACTGCTTGCAGAAACGCTGGCACGTATGCTGAATGTGCCGTTCACCATTGCTGATGCCACCACACTGACCGAAGCGGGTTACGTCGGTGAAGACGTCGAAAACATTATTCAGAAACTGCTGCAGAAATGCGACTATGACGTCGACAAAGCGCAGACCGGCATTGTCTACATCGACGAAATCGACAAGATTTCACGCAAAGCCGAAAACCCTTCCATTACACGCGATGTGTCCGGAGAAGGCGTTCAGCAGGCACTGTTGAAGTTGATCGAGGGTACGCTGGCCTCTGTGCCTCCGCAAGGAGGGCGCAAGCATCCGCAGCAGGAATTCCTGCAGGTCGATACGCGCAATATCCTGTTTATCTGTGGCGGTGCATTCGCCGGTCTTGATAAAGTGATCCAGGATCGTTCCGAGGCGGCTGGAATCGGTTTCCGTGCTCAGGTCAAGGGCAAGAGCGAGCACGATCCATCCAAATTGCTGTCGACTGTTGAACCCGAAGATCTGATCCGTTATGGTCTGATCCCTGAATTTGTAGGACGACTGCCAGTGGTTGCAACGCTGGGCGAGCTGGACGAATCGGCATTGGTCGAAATCCTTGTTCGGCCAAAGAACGCAGTGGTCAAGCAATTCAAGAAGCTGTTCGACATGGAGCATTGCGAACTCGAAGTGCGTGATGATGCGCTCAGCGCCATTGCCCGCAAGGCCATGGAACGTAAAACGGGTGCTCGCGGTCTGCGAACCATCATGGAAAATGTGTTGCTGAACAGCATGTATGAACTGCCATCGGCCGATAACGTTGTCAAGATCGTCGTTGATGAAGCCGTGATCAATGGCGAGGCAGAGCCCTACATGATCTTCGAGAGTAACAAGCGCGCGTCCGGCGATAGCTGACCTGCATGATTGTGCTGCGAAAATAGGCTTGATCAACACCAGCCTGGCAGCCACTTTGAAGCAGAATTACGACTGAAAATGCGTCATTGATCTTTGGGCTTCCGGCATTTTTTGTCTTACCCTGATTCCGCGTAATCCATTTCGACCATCATTGACCTCTTCGAGCTGCTCGCTCTTTCAGGAGCATATTGAACTGCCGTGGAATCATCATGGCTCGTTCCGCCCTGGATTGAGCCTGGATTACCGCTTGAATCCTCACGCATCGAGGCCAATATAGTTGTATTGAGGCCGAGCTGATTGATTGTTGTGATCAATTTCAGCCTGACCCTGCTACGATGAAAATTCATTGCTTGCCTTACCCGCATTCCTACAGAGATTGAGTTATGGCCCGTTCTAAAAAATCTGAATCCGTTAAGACCACCTCCCCGCAACCGACGCCAGTGTTGAGTTTGCGTGATGTGGTGGTGTTTCCGCACATGGTCATTCCGCTGTTTGTAGGGCGGGAGCGTTCTGTGCTGGCGCTGGATGATGCGATGAACGTCGACAAAAGCATCCTGTTGATCACTCAGCGCAGTCCTGATACCGAGGAGCCGGAACCCGAAGATTTGTACGAATACGGCACGCTGGCCACCATTTTGCAGATGCTGAGGCTCCCGGATGGCACGACCAAGGTTCTGGTTGAAGGCGTTGAGCGCGTCAAGATTACCGAGCTGCATGACGATAACGGCTATCTGGCCGGGCGCTGGAGCAGTCTGGACGTGGAGCCCGATGATGACGATGCGGCGATCGACGTAACCGCCCGCAGCATGCTCAGTCTGTTCGAGCAATACGTCAAGCTGAGCCGCAAGATCCCGCCTGAACTGCTGACGACCCTGTCTGGTATTCACGATGTCAGCCGCCAGGCCGACACCATTGCTGCGCATCTTGGCATCCGGATCGAGGATAAGCAGCAGATTCTCGAAACGGCCGACTTGCGCGACCGCATGGAGCGATTGATGGCCCTGATCGAGGGCGAGATCGATGTGCTCAAGCTCGAAAAGCGCATCCGGGGCCGGGTCAAGACCCAGATGGAGAAGAGTCAGCGCGAGTATTACCTGAATGAGCAGATGAAAGCCATACAGAAAGAACTCGGCGACCTGGACGAATCCGGCAATGACATGGGTGAGCTGGAAGCCAAGATCGAAAAGTCCGGCATGCCGAAAGAGGCATTGGAAAAGGCGACCAGTGAGTTCAACAAGCTGAAGATGATGTCACCGATGTCGGCCGAAGCAACCGTAGTGCGAAATTATCTGGACTGGATGCTGGCGGTACCTTGGAAAAAGCGGAGCCGCATCCGGAATGATCTGAGAGCGGCGGAACAGATTCTCGAAGACGATCACTATGGCCTGGAGCGTGTCAAGGAACGCATTCTTGAATACCTGGCCGTTCAGCAGCGCGTCAAGAAATTACGCGGCCCGATTCTGTGTCTGGTCGGACCACCCGGTGTCGGCAAGACCTCCCTGGGTCGGTCGATTGCGCGGGCAACCGGTCGCGAATTCATTCGCATGAGCCTGGGTGGGGTGCGCGATGAGGCCGAAATCCGCGGCCATCGACGCACCTACATTGGCTCGATGCCGGGCCGCGTGGTACAGAACATGTCCAAAGTGGGTACCCGCAACCCGTTGTTCATGCTGGATGAGCTGGACAAGATGAGCATGGATTTTCGCGGCGATCCGTCTTCGGCCTTGCTTGAAGTGCTGGACCCGGAACAGAACAACACGTTTGGCGACCACTATCTGGAAGTGGACTACGATTTGTCCGAAGTCATGTTTCTGGCCACGACCAACTCCCTCAACATCCCGGCACCGTTGCTGGACCGTATGGAGATCATACGAATTCCGGGCTACACCGAAGATGAAAAGCTGAACATTGCGCGTAAGTATCTGCTGCCGAAACAAATCAAGCAGCATGGTCTGAAGGAAGACGAATTGACCGTCAGCGATACTGCGATCACAGACATCGTGCGCTACTACACGCGTGAGGCCGGTGTGCGAAATGTAGAGCGCGAGTTGGCCAAGATCTGTCGTAAGGTGGTCAAGGAAATCAGCCTTGACCCCAGCATTGAGCGGCGCCAGGTGACCACGCGAAACCTCGACAAATATCTGGGTGTGCGCCGCCATCGCTTTGGTCGGGCCGAAGAAAGCAACGAGATTGGCCAGGTAACCGGTCTGGCCTGGACCGAAGTCGGCGGCGAGTTGCTGCAGATCGAAGCCAATGCAGTGGCCGGCAAAGGCAAGCTATTGCTGACCGGGCAGTTGGGTGAGGTCATGCAGGAATCGGTCCAGGCAGCATTATCGGTCGTACGTTCCCGAATCGAAAGCCTGGGCCTTGATCCGGAATTCAATTCGAAGCTCGATCTTCACGTACACGTGCCAGAAGGCGCCACGCCCAAGGATGGCCCGAGTGCAGGTATTGCGATGGTGACCGCACTGGTGTCGGTGCTGGCTGGAATACCGGTACGCTCGGACGTCGCCATGACCGGCGAAATTACCTTGCGCGGCCGCGTGCTGCCGATTGGCGGTTTGAAGGAGAAATTGCTGGCAGCGCTTCGAGGTGGAATCGATATCGTCTTGATTCCAAAAGAAAATGAAAAAGACCTGACGGAAATTCCGGAACGTATCAAGAAGGATCTTGACATCCGGGCAGTCGAATGGATTGATGAAGTATTGGAAGTTGCGCTGACAGAACCACCTCGGGGTGCTGTGTTACCCGGGGCCTCAGGCACCGCTTCCGAACAGGAAAAAACCGCAAGAACGCATTAATTACTGGCCTTTCGGGGCCTGATGGCCTTATAATTGGGTCATCCATGTAGTTCGATACCCTAATCTGCAAACAGTGGATAGTACCTGTGTTTGCCAATCGAACAGAACGGATGGAGGGATTGTTACTTAGAAGTACACAGCTTGCTCGGGCCGATTCGTCTGAGACTGGTAAGACCATCGGGGGGTTCCTTTGGTCGGGGTGCTTTCGCAAAACAATCAAATGACAAATTGAATTGAATCTGGAGCAAATACAAAATGAATAAATCTGAATTAATCGATGCGATGGCTTCACATGCTGATCTGTCCAAGGCCGATGCCGGTCGTGCACTCGAGGCCTTCATGGGCACCGTGTCCAAAGCCCTGAAAAAAGGCGATACTGTATCACTGGTCGGTTTTGGAACGTTCTCGGTCAAGAAGCGTGCTGCTCGCACAGGCCGTAACCCGGCAACGGGTGAAACCATCAAGATCAAGGCGTCAAAAACGCCTGCATTTAAGGCTGGTAAAGGCTTTAAAGACGCGATAAAATAATCTGCTCGGTTATTTGAACGTCCCGGGTGCTTAGCTCAGTTGGGAGAGCATCGCCCTTACAAGGCGAGGGTCGGCGGTTCGAGCCCGTCAGCACCCACCAAGTAAAAGGAGTGGTAGTTCAGTTGGTTAGAATACCGGCCTGTCACGCCGGGGGTCGCGGGTTCGAGTCCCGTCCACTCCGCCATTAACCAAACGGGGCGTCTGATTCAGACGCCCTTTTTTATGTCAAATTGTGACTTTTCGAGTCTGTGACAAGCGCTCGAAAAGTGGATTGTTTGGGTTTCGTACAGAGGTCTACCCGCTATGTTGCAGGCTATTCGTGATCGTGTAACCGGAGTGGTTGCGTTCTTCATTCTCGGGCTCTTGGCCGTGCCATTCTTGTTTTTTGGCCTTGAAAGTTATGTGCGTGGCGTGCCTCAGGACGCGGTGGCCCAGGTCGGTGATGCTGAAATCAGCATGTCTGAATTTCAAACCGAATTTGCGCGTTATCGTGCCCAGCTGCGGATTCAGCAGGGTGAAAATTACAACGAGCTCGCAACCAACCAGCCGCAGGTACGTCGCGAGTTTCTCGACAGCATGATTGATCAACGGCTGTTGGAACAGCATGCCCGGTCCATGGGTCTGAACGTCAGTCCGGGTACCTTGCTTGAAGTCATTCAAGGGATTGAAGCGTTTCAGGTGGACGGTGTATTCAGCCCCGGAATGTATCAACAACGACTGCAGATGAATGGTCAGAGTCCGGCCCAATTCGAGCGTGAATTGATGGCGGATCTCCTGCTGCGCGAGCTGCCTGCTGCTGTCTCTTCCTCGGGATTTGTCACCGATGCCGATCTCGATCGATTCCTCGAGATCCAGCTGCAGCAACGCACGGTTGGACTGGTGCCAATCGATAGTGCGCCGTTTCGCGATCCGGAAGTCGTTACAGATGAACGCATTGAAGCGTTTTACAACGACAACACCGACCAGTTCTTGAGGCCTGAAGAAATCACCCTCGAATACGTCGAGCTGAATACCCAGGCCATGGCCGATCGAATCGAGCTTGACGAAACGGAAGTCCGGCAGCGTTATGAAGCCGTACAGAATCGCTATATGACCCCGGAACAGCGGCGTGCTGCACATATCCTGATAGAGCAGAATGCAGAACGCGATGCGATCGCAGCTCAGGCTTTGGCCCAGTCCATTCGTGACCGCATTGAGCAGGGTGAGGCATTTGCTGAACTGGCTGCCGAGCTGTCGGAAGATCCGGGTTCGAGTGGCCAGGGCGGTGACCTCGGTTTCATTGAGCCCAATATCATGCCGGCGGCTTTTGAGGAACGACTGTATGCAATGCAAGTGGGCGAGGTGTCCGAGCCTATCCAAACCGAATTCGGCTGGCACATCATTCGCCTGGACGAGGTGGTTCCGCCTCGTGGTCAGACATTTGAGGAAGCGCGTAGCGAAATTGAGGCCATCATGCAGGAAGAGCAGGCCGATGACCTGTACGTTGAGCTCCAGGAACGCATGATCGATCTGATCTATGCCGACCCGACCGGGCTCGAAGCGGTTGCCAGTGATCTGGGCCTTGAACTACAGACCAGCGACTCCTTTTCGCGCTTCAATGCACCCGGCATACTGGGCGATCCTCAAGTGCTGGAGGCTGCTTTTTCCGACTTGGTGTTAGTGGATCGAGAGACTAGCGAACCAATTGAAATTGAGCGTAATCAGGCGGTCGTCATTCGGGTGACTGATCATCAGCCCGCCACGCCTCGCTCGCTGGACGATGTCAGCCAGGAAATACGTGATCGCCTGGCGCGCGAAGATGCGCGCGAGGCTGCAAGAGCGCTGGGGCAGTCGCTGATTGACCAAGTCAATAGCGCCGATACCACGCTGAGTGAGCTGGCCGAGGCCCGTGAACTTGAATTTTCCGAGCGCACGATCACCCGGCGCGACTTCGACTTGGGAAGCCAGGTGCTCAACGCGATCTTCGCATTGCCCGATCCTGGCCAAAGCCCGGCAATGCACCTCGTTGAGCGCGGCGGCGGTTGGACGCTTGTGCGTCTGGACCAGGTCGAAGCCGGTAATCCGGACGAAGCCGACGATGCACAGCTGCAAAGCGCACGCCTGCAGTTGTCGATGGGCCGTTCAGCACAGGAAGTGCAGGGCTTGCTGGAATGGCTGCGAGAAAATACTGATATTACGGTTATCGAAGAACGTATCTTGTAGCAAAGGCCATTGGCTCTTCTTCGTGATGCAACATCAGCGTTTGCTTTTGAATTGCATTCACCGGATTGTTGCAGCGGTTAGCTCCCTGTAGAACCTGGAACTGATCAATCGAAGTCAAAACCATTCCGCCGCCCGCTCTGCGGGCTGATGCGAGGTACTTTTTTGTCGCAAGACACAAAAAAGTACCTCGCATCAGCCGGCGAAGCCGTGCGGCGATATGCTTTAGATCATGATTTTGTATTTCAAGAGAATCAATCATCAGTCCGCAGAGCGGGCAGCGAAATAATTTTGATGTTGAGGCTCTCAAATGAAACTATTTTCTTTGGCGGCGAAGCCGAGCGACGAAACGCTTTTGGGTTCTGAAGCCGACTACTAAGATGAAAACAGTTACCAGAAAAATCTGCGATGCAAGCAGGTTAATCCAACCCTGCCATGCCCACAATGTTGTAGCCAGCATCCACGTAGGTGATTTCCCCGGTAATGCCACCAGCCAGGTCCGAACATAGAAACGCAGCGGCGTTGCCAACATCTTGGATGGAAACGCTGCGGCGCAGTGGCGCGGTGGTTTCTACGTGATCGAGCATCGCGCGAAACTTGGAAATGCCGGCGGCGGCCAGCGTCTTGATCGGACCTGCGGAAATGCCGTTGACGCGAATACCGTGTGGTCCCAAGCCATGGGCCAGGTAGCGCACGTTGGCTTCCAAAGAGGCTTTGGCCAAGCCCATCACGTTGTAGCTCGGCATGGCGCGCACAGCGCCGAGGTAACTGAGCGTGAGCAGTGAGGCATTTCGCCCCTCCATCAGTGGTTTGCCAGCCTTTGCGAGGGCTGCAAAACTGTAGCTGGAGATATCGTGGGCGATGCGAAAGCCTTCGCGCGTGACCACTTCGGCAAATTCGCCCTCGATCTGATCGCGTGGCGCGAAGCCGACGGCATGCACAATACCGTCCAGACCATCCCAGTGTTCGCCCAGGGTATTGAAGACCTGGTCGATTTGCTCGTCGCTGGCAACGTCCAGCGGCATCACCAGCTTGGAGCCGGTCTGTTCAGCAATCTTGTCCACCCGGCTCCTCAGCTTTTCGGTCTGATAGGTAAACGCCAGTTCAGCGCCTTCCCGGTGCATCGCCTCGGCAATGCCCCAGGCAATCGAGCGCGGGCTGGCTACGCCTACAATCAACACGCGCTTTCCTTGCATAATGCCCATCCACCCGTACTCCTTTATTAATAATTATTGGCCTGCTCTTGCAGGTAATATTTCATTGTACCGCTGAAACATACCTTCAATTATCCAAAAAAAAGGCGACCCGCAGGTCGCCTTTGGTCAAACAAAAAGATGTTTGATTAAGCCATGCGGCGAATTACGAATACGCCCAAGCCTGAAAGCATCAAGACCAGAATAGCCATTGCCCAGAAGTTGTTTACGGGAACTGGTTGTGACTCAGGCAGTACAGGTTGCAGAGAGCCGGATACGGTCATTACAATATTCATGCCCGGAAAGCCAGGACCGACATTGCTTGTGGCTGTGGGTTCCGTTATACCGCAAGGTTCTGATCTTATGAAAGAAGGAGCAGACTCGCCCAGATTATTGCTGCCTATGAAGAAGAAAAAACCATCATCTTGGCCATTAGGCGTGAAGATTTCAACTACTAAATCTTGATCGGGAGAGATGGCGGATGTAGAAAAGGGGACATCAACAAATTCCGGCGCTGTATCAGCAGTCGTATCGACACGGCCTATTTCAGTTAGGTTGGCTACAACAAAAGTATCGCCAGCTTCGAGTGTGTGAAGAATCACGCTAACCGGCTGACTTCCTCCAACTATACCTTCGATACCGAAATTAACATTTTCGACCAATAGAGGTTCAGTTAGACCTTCGCCGTCTAAATCAAAAACACGATAGTACGAGTTATCGGCATGCCCAGAAGGGTTATTGCATGAGATCGAATTAAAGGGTGTAATTGTGTTTGGATCTGTGCTCTGTGTCAGGTTGATTTCAAACATGACACCACGATCAGATTCTACGGTAAACAGGCCAGCGCTGGAATCGCCAGATGTGCTGAATTCATTTTGTGAGGACGCTGAAGATGCTAAGAAAAGCAGTGCAAATACGCAAAATAGTTGGGATTTCATTAGTAGTCCTTAAAGGCTTTTTTTGATTTATGAATATTTGAGGTTTATTCTACTGGAGTTCGCAGCGGCAATTCAGCTTTTAGGAGCAGTATGTGCTTAGACTATTAGCAATTAGTGGCAGTTTGCGCAAAAAATCGTTCAATACTCAACTTTTGACTGCGCTCAGTGAGGTTGATTCAGAGCAGATTGCGCTGAAAATGTACATGCTGGATCAAATGAAATTCCACTCTACGATGCAGATTTGGAGGAACAGTCAGGCATTCCTAGAACGGTAGAGCAGCTTCGAAAGGCAATTCAGTCGTCTGACGGAATGATTATCGCAATGCCTGAGTACAACGCCGGCATGCCCGGGGTACTGAAGAATGCATTGGACTGGCTGACCCGGCCACCCAAGGAAATGGCACCGACGTTTGCCAATCGTCCGCTGGCGCTGTGTGGCGCCACTCCGGGGGGCATGGGAACCGCGCTCGCGCAGGCTGGCAGTCTTGTTGTATTTCGACAGCTTAAAGTGGACCTGTTTCCGGAGCATCTGCGCGTATCCGGCGCTAATCAACGTCTTGATCCTGAAACTGGACCAGATGAAAAACTGGCTGAGCAGCTCCGGAAATGGCTGGTTCAATACGTCGAATTCATTCAGCGGAACCGCGGTTGATTGCCATGCCCGCGCCTCAATTCATGCATTGGCCTGTTCGAACCGCACAGGCCGCGATTATTCTCATCTGTGGGGTGTTTTTTCTTACCGGTCTTTCTGCCGAGGTCAAAACCATAGCCCTGACCTTTGATGACGCGCCAAGAGGTGAGGGGCCCTTTTTTTCCGGCACTGAGCGTACCCAGGAGCTGATCGCCGCGCTTGAATCGGCCGGTGCGCAGGGCGCAATGTTTTATGCCACTACGGGCCTGATCGAGAAGTATGATCCTGAGCATGCTCGACTGAAAGCCTACGTCGATGCCGGGCATGTATTGGCCAATCACAGTCACAGCCATCCCTGGCTGCATCGATCGGATGCAGGACAGTATCTGCAGGATATTGACAAGGCGAGCAATATCCTGACTGACCTGGAGGGCTACCACGCCTTTTATCGCTTTCCCTATCTGGACGAAGGGCGGAGCCAGGCCAAGCGTGATGCGGTGCGCCAGGGGCTGGTGGATCGTGGCTTGAAGCACGGATATGTGACCGTCGACAACTACGACTGGTACATGCAGGCTTTAGTCAGCGAGGCGGTCAAGGCCGGTTTCAAGCCGGATCAACAGCGCTTGGGTGAAACCTACGTTGACCTGCTGCTGCAATCCATCGAATTTTATGATGAGATTGCAGAAGAGCATCTGGGCCGCTCACCTGCCCACGTGCTGTTGCTGCACGAAAACGATCTGGCCGCGCTGTATATCGATGACCTGGTTCAAGCGCTGCGTGAGCGCGGCTGGACGATCGTGCCGGCCCTGGAGGCCTATCGTGACCCGCTGAGTGCGTTATTGCCAGAGACCCTGTTCAATGGCCAGGGTCGAGTGGCGGCGCTGGCGCACGCGCAGGGCGTACCGGCCCAGCAGCTGGTGCATCACAGTGAAGACGAGCAGTGGCTGCGCCAGGAATTTCTACGCAGAGGCCTGTTGCCTCGAGCCAACGAAGCTGAACATCAATAATCTGAATCAAACGATGGTGTCCCGAGCAGGAGTCGAACCTGCGACCTGCCGCTTAGGAGGCGGCTGCTCTATCCAGCTGAGCTACCGGGACACGTAAAACGTGATGTTTCGAAAAGTGTAGCGCAGGTTGACGCCGCTCGTTCAAGCCGTCAGCACCGGATCCAGCGCTCCGTCCAGCACTTCACCCCGCCAGCCATTCAGCCAGTCGGATTGGCCAGTCAGGATCAGCTGGGTCAGATCGCGCCGGCTGGCCAGCAATGGTGCCTCGATATTCAGCTGCTCTGCGATCGTGCGGATTGTTTTCTGCGTTGCCTTGATGGCGTTTTGCTGGTCAGTGGTCAAAGGGCGTAGTTCAGGTGGCCGCTCAAATCCGATCGGGTCTTCAGCGATGAGCGCCAACAATTCGGTGCCATAGCGCCGGATGAACCCCTTGTGCATGTCCTCGATTTTTTCCAGCTGCTGCATTGTTTCAGGTCGCTGCTTGCTGAGCGTTATCAGCACGCGATCCTTGGCAACAAAGCTGCGCGGCAGATCGCGCTGTCGCGCCTGGTGTTCTCGCCATTTGACCAGCTGACTGAGCTTGGCAAGCGCTGGATCGTCAAGTCGGGTTGCGGCTTTGATGCGCAGCAACGGATCAGGCCTGGTCTGCGCGCGCTGCACCGAGCGGGCGCAGTCTTCGGTATGCCACTGCAGTCGGCCAATCTGTTCGAGTTGGTCCGTCAAATGGGTCTGCATCGCCGGTAGCGCGATCACGTCATGCGCGGCGTACTCCGACCATTCCGCGGGCAGCGGCCTGCGGCACCAGTTGTTGCGCGCCAGCCCACCGGCAAACTGAATGTCGATCAATGCCTCGGCCAGTGCTTCATAGCGCATCTGCAGCGGGAAACCCAGCAATGCCGCGGCAATCTGGGTGTCGAACAGCGGGCTTGGATATACGCCGCTGAGTAATTCAAGCACTTCGAAGTCTTCTCCGACACTGTGCAGAATTTTGGCTTGCGCCGGGTTGGTCAGGCAATCAGCTAGCCAGGAGCGAAAATGTGTGCTGTCCGCCAGCGCAATCGGGTCCACCAGCCAGATCGAATGGCCATCGCTGACCTGGAGCAGGCCGGGTTTCGGGAAAAATGTGCGGTCACGCACAAATTCGGTGTCAAAACCAATGACGCTGCAGGCATTCAGCGTTTCGCTCATCTGCTCCAAGCCGGTATCATCATCAATCCATTTGCGGTCCTGAACCGCCTGCTGGACGAATTCGGGCTTGAGGCGAGTTGATTTGGACATATTTATGGTTTTCCAAAGCTGAATCGGACGCGGGTCGCGGCAAAATCCGTACAATGACACGCGATGGGGTGGCGTTGGACAACAGCTGTGCGATCGAATATCAATACTTGCCGCAGGAGATTGGCTGTCAGCGAACGATCGGTCATCCATCGTAACCCAATGCCTGAAATAACGCTCACGCAACGGAAGAGTTTATGACGTTCAAGAAAGTGCTGTTTGGTTTGATGCTGGTCGGCCTGTATGGTACTGCATCCGCACAATCGGATGAAGTCGATACCACACAGGATTCTCCGGCTTCATCGTCGGCTCAGGACGCCGGCGATGAGGATCGTCGAGTCCGGCGTTTGGGTGATGTCATTGGCGAAGAAACCGCGGAATTTTCCATGGATATTCCGGACATGGATATTCCCCAGGCGCCCCTGCAACCGCAGCCGGATGTCAGCCTGCCCGATCCCCAGACCGACGCACAGCTGCAGAATCTGCTGGCGCGACGTGCATTTGTGCCGGACAACCCCGAGATCGAAGCGGAACTGGCTGCTCTGCTGGATGAGGTCGAACGTGATGCTGCGGCGGCACTGGCAACCGGTGACATGGCCCTCGCGCAACGATTGGTCAATGTGCTGGCTGCACTGGACGAGGGTCGGGATGTGATCGCACAGGTCGCTGCCGAGCAGCAACGTCTGACCAGCATCGATCAGCTTCTGGGCCTGGCTTCAGAAGCCATCGAGCTTGAGAATCTGACCGAGCCCGGGAACGAATCCGCCTGGGTTTATTTCCAGCAGGTGCTGGAACTGGATCCTGAAAATGCATCGGCCCTGGCCGGTATTGCAGCCATCACCGATCAGCAGATGGATCAGATCTATCTGTTGGTCGAAGAGGGTGATTTCGAATCTGCTTTGGAAGGCATCGGTGAAGCCGAAGCATTGGGCATGGACGCCGAACGACTGGCTCAGGTGCAGACGGATATCCAGTCTGCCCAGGCCGACGAAATGGATCGGCTACTGTCTGAAACACTGGACTTTATCGATGATGGCGCCTATGAGGACGCTGAATCGAATATCAATGTACTAATTGGAATGGGCGCGGATGCGCGTCAGATCGAGCGCCTGCGAAGCGCGCTTGATGACGCCATGCGCTACGCGGGCTTCGAACCCGGACAGTCGTTTCAGGATGGGCTGGGCAATTCGGACGCGTTCGGGCCGGTCATGGTCGTGATCCCGTCCGGCAGCTTCGTGATGGGCTCACCCGATGACGAACAGGATCGATTCGAAAACGAGGGGCCTCAGTTTCGCGTTCGGTTCGAGCGCGGTTTTGCGCTGAGCCGTACTGAAATCACTGTGGCGCAATTTCGCCAGTTTGTTCAAGATACCCGGTATACAACGGACGCAGAACGTGCCGGGCGCTCCAGGATCTATCGCGAGGCTTCGGGCCGGATCGACCAAACCAGTGATGTCGACTGGCGCAATAACTATCTTGGCCAGGAAGCCGAAGACAATACGCCTGTCATTCACGTGTCGTTCAATGATGCTCAGGCCTATGCAGACTGGCTGTCAGAGCAGACGGGCCGCCCGTATCGTTTACCGAGCGAAGCGGAATTCGAATATGCGCTGCGGGCCGGTACAACGACACGCTACTGGTGGGGCGATGAAAGCCCGGAAGACAACACCGAAAACGTAACCGGTGACGGCGATGAGTTTATCGACCAGCGCAGTTGGACCAATTCATTCCGGCGCTACACCGACGGATTCTGGGGCCCGGCACCGGTTGGCAGCCTGACGGCCAATGCATTTGGCTTGCATGACATGGGTGGCAACGTGATGGAGTGGAATGAAGACTGCTGGCACGACAGCTACGTTCGTGCACCAACGGACGGCAGTGCCTGGGTCAACCCCGGCTGCAATCGACGCATGCTGCGAGGCGCCTCGTGGAGCAGCACGCCGGTGATGAGCCGATCGGCCTATCGATTGTCAGCAACCGCAGAAAGTACCGATGCGCGCGTTGGGTTTCGGGTGGCGAGGGATCTGTAAAACAATCTGCAGTGCTCGCCTAATTTCTATGTTCGTTGGATAGCCTTCGCCATGATTCTTCTGCGGTTGGTATGTGCACGACAGAGAATCGCAATGAATAATAGGGTGTTCTCCCCCCTCCAGTGTTGCAACTCAAGGTAAGACGACTTTCGCTGTCTTCTGAAAGCCACTGACTTCCATATTCATTTTCTTCACGTGGAAACAGATGCTGGATGCTCATATACAGTTTTCTAGCATCCTTCATGCAGAGCTGAGCATCCTCGTAGGCTCTGACGGCCGATATAGACTGAATTGTTCTAGGTGCCATCACTGATACACGAAGATGCTGGAAGTATTTTGACCATAATCGGTGTTTGAGCGGTAATTCATAGAAATTGACTGGTGAGTCTTCGAAGTCATAGATCAAACCAGGTACAGACCGACCAGGAACAACAGCAAAAATAGACATAAGACCGTCGGCTAGTGTTGTTGGCACATTAGGTGGTGTCCATTCAAGAACTGATTGATCAAGTTGCTTATTTTCAGGTTCAGGCAAAATCTCAAAACAAGTAGAAGGTTCAGTAGCTCTGAAGCAGACTTCTTGCTCAGTTATATTTTCTTCGACAATAGGGCGCTCAAAGAAAAACCAATCGGTGGTAATCGCTTCTGATGGTGGAATTCGTAGCTCTTTTTCTACGGAATGACCACCACCCGGGAGGCTTTTCCCCAACCGGATAAGATAATAGTCTCCAGACTCACACCAATTGGTGGTTCCCTCATCCCATCCCCAGCCGTAGCAAGCTTGATATTCGCCTTTCAATACATCCTTGCAGGTGACTGAGGCGCCGATCGGTTCATCGAGCTCCGGGCAAGAATTACAGCCGAGCAACAGAAAAATAACTGCACTTAGTGTTGTCCAGCTCAGTAGCCGAAACATACATAAAGTTGAACTTTTAGGCGGATTCATAGAATCAGTAGTTACTAGTTTGCAACTCAAAACCGAATCGTAGAGAAATGCGCATCAGCTGATTTCTTTGCTGCAGTGAATAAAACTGGATCTGAGATTTTCAGAGATTTAGCGAGAAAGATATAACAGATGGTGCCGGGGGAGGGACTTGAACCCTCACTCTGTTTCCAGAACCGGATTTTGAATCCGGCGTGTCTACCAATTCCACCACCCCGGCACGGGGCTGACCGCGTATTTTGGCGGTTTGCTTTGAACTTGTAAAGGGCTAGTACCGAGAAACAGGTTCAGGCGGCATCCACCGCCAGTGCTCTGGCTTCCCTGACATACCAATGCTCGCCAACCGGCTGAAACACATTGCACTCCGACATTTCACCGGAGTAGATGTGGATGGTGACTGCAGTCTGTTGATTGCTTGGATTGCTGATGGTGTGATATTCATGCGGCGGTATCAGGCTGCCAGCGCTGCCAATGCCGGCGCGCATCGTCGTGCGTGGCTCCAGCCTGAATCGGTTGGTCTTGGTATCGGTCAGTTCATACTGAGTCACTTCGATCTGACCTTCCCAGATGGCTTCGACGCACCACATGCCCGAATGATCGTGAATCGGTGTCGACTGACCCGGACCCCAGGTCATGGCCATGATGGTATAGCCGCGCTTGGCGTCTTTATGAATGACCCGGCGGGCGTAGTGGTCGGGCGGGCACTGGTAGACGCATTCGGGCAAATTGAGTGCCCGTTCGCTCATCAACTGGCATAACAGGTCGCGGATGCAGTTGGTCAGTGCGGTCGGACAATCGTGATCCATGACGGCGTCCATGCCGTCAATCAATTGTTGTTTGCCGTTGAATTCAAGCATCAGCGTAACCACTCCCCGATCGGCGTTCCGAATCGATCCGAGTCTACCAGAAATGCATCGTGCCCCTGAACCGAGGGCAGGGCCTCGAAGTGCACGTCGGCTTCAACGGCTTCCAGTGCGCTGGCCAGTTCCTGCTGCTGATACAGCGGGAACAGAAAGTCGGTGTCGACACCCAACACCAGCGCCTTGCCGGTAAAACTGCGCTTGAACAGCGCGCGCAGGCCGCGATCGGTATCACAGGCGTCAAACGCATCGGTTGCACGCGAAAGATACAGGTAGCAGCATGGGTCGAACTGGCCGACAAACTTGCGCGCATGCGTCTCCAGATAGGACTCGACCTGATAGCGCATGCCGAACAACGTGGCCGGAAAATAATCCTGGTGCTTGCGGCCGAAGCGCTGCTGCCACTCGGTCGCAGAACGATACGAGATCATGCCGAGCTTGCGTGCGATGCGCATGCCCACCTCGGGCCATTCGTCTTCGCTGTAGTTGCCTTCGCGAAAATTCCGGTCTGTCACAATGGCCTCACGCTGTAATGAACGTATCGCCACGGCCATCGGTGTTGCTGAACAGGCGGTCGAGATCAGCGCCAGGCGTTCGGTCGAGTTTGGAAAATGCTTGACCCAGGCCATGGCGGTCAGGCCGCCCATGGAAGGGCCAACGACTGCATGCAGCGTCTTGATGCCGAGGTGTTCGACCACCAGCCGAGTGCTGATGGCGATATCGTCAATCGAGAGCTCCGGAAAGCTGAGACGCCAGGGCTTGCCGGTGCGGGGATGAATACTGGCCGGCCCGGTCGAGCCATGGCAGGAGCCCAGCGAATTGACGCACAGCACAAAGAAGCGATTGGTGTCGATGGGTTTGCCGGGGCCAATCATCCGTTCCCACCAGCCGGGTTCCGGATCCCGCTCTGACGAAGCGACATGGGCACTCGGCGACAGACCGGTAAACACCAGTACGGCGTTGGACTGCGTCTCGTTCAGCTCGCCCCAACTTTCCCAGGCCAGCTGCAGACAGGGCAGGATGCCGCCGCGGTACATCGGGAATTCTTCATCAAATTGGAAATAGTGGGTGGCCGGGCCCATGATTCACTCCATCATGCAAGCCGTTCATCATCGTGCAACGATCGCAAAATGTCCAGTCCGACGATGGCGGCAATAGGTAACGACAAAAAACCCGGCCGGGGCCGGGTTGTCTTGACTGAACCGATACGAAATCGATCAGAACCGGAAACCGACCGTTGTACTGAATACCCACGGGTCGATATCGATATCGAGCGCGCTGTTCAGCGTGATTGGATCGTCGCCGTCGAACGTATTGGTCTGTAACTCGGCATCGACGCCGATGTCGATCCAGCGCAGATCGAAATTCAGGAACCAGGCTTCCGTCAGCTCGATATCAAAGCCGGCCTGCAGCGCAAGACCGAATGAGTCGTCCACGCTCAAATCCGTACTGCCGCCGCTGTAGTTCGTGCCCAACGCGCCATTGGCGGTGGCCACGATGCCTTCATGCAGCGATGTGGTGGTGCTTTCGTCGAAGAACAGCGTATAGTTCAGCCCGGCACCGACGTAGGGGCGGATGGTCTGGTTGGGGCGGAAGTGATACTGCAGGCTCAGCGTTGGCGGTAGTTGCTTGACGCTGCCCAATTCACCCAGTGGTTCGAGCGCACCGGCACCATTGACGTCGTGCTTCCACGGCGTCGAAGCCAGGAGCTCGAGGCCCCAGTTCGAAGACATGAAATACGTTGCATTGACAACGATGCCGAATTTATCGTCTACATCGACGCGAAAATCGTCCAGTGACGTACCTTCGAAGACCAGATCATCGCTGGATGTATTGGGTGCCACAACGCCAACGCCAAATCCAAACTCCCAGTCACCGGCATCCTGCGCCAACGCGGGGGCAACCAGGGCCGAGGATAATGCGACGGCGGTAATTAACTGCTGAATTCTATTTCTGTTCATCGGGCTCTCCTTTGAGCGATAGGGTTTAATAACTGCAGTGCTGGAAATAGTTTCATTTGAAACCTATTGTCCGGTATCACGCAGAAAAAATATTGATTCCAGTCAAATTTTTTCACAGCTTGATCGGTAAGTGAGCGTAATAATGGGGTTTGGTTCACTGAAAAATCAACGCCATGTCGAAACTATGTCTGATCGCCGGTGATCAACTGAACATGAACCTTTCCTGCCTGCAGGCCCTGGATCCTGATCAGGATCACGTGGTCATGGCGGAATTGAGCAACGAGACGGGCTATGTTCAGCATCACGTGCAGAAGATTGCACTGATCTTCTCAGCCATGCGTCACTTTGCCGATCGTTTGGGGAATGAAGGGTATCGGGTTCATTATCACTCGTTCGATCCGAGTGCTGAGTTGCGCACATTTACTGATGCCATCAAGGCGTGCTGTGATCAACACGATATTGATCAGATTGTGCTGACCCGACCGGGCGAATGGCGCGTGCTTGATGAATTCAACCAGCTTGAGGACAGGCTTGGTATCCCGGTCCAGATTCTGGAAGACGATCGTTTTTTATCGACCCCGGAAGAATTTGCCAACTGGGCCGAGGGCCGAAAAACCCTGCGCATGGAATTTTTCTATCGTGAAATGCGCAAGCGCACCGGCCTTTTGATGGACGAAGACGATCAGCCTGTTGGCGGACAGTGGAACTACGACGCCGAGAATCGCAAGAAATGGACCGGCGACCCCGAATCCAGTGCGCCAATGCATTTTCAGCCGGACGAGATCACGCAGCAGGTGCTTGACCTGGTGGCTGAGCATTTCGATGGTTTTGGCGAACTGGAGGGTTTTGATTACGCGGTCACCACCGGGCAGGCACGGCGGGCCCTGAGTCACTTCATCAAAACGGCGCTGCCGTGGTTTGGAGATTTTCAAGACGCCTTGCCGGATGATGAAGACTACCTGTTCCACAGCCGCATTTCAGCCTACCTGAATATCGGCCTGCTGCAGCCGCTCGAGGTCTGCCAAGCCGTCGCCGAGGCCTGGCAGGACCAGACCGCGGATGCCGAAATTCCGCTGAATGCCGTCGAAGGCTACATTCGCCAGGTGCTGGGTTGGCGCGAGTTCATTCGCGGCATCTACTGGCTGAAAATGCCCGAATACGCCGAGCTGAATCAGTTTGACAATCAAGCAGACCTGCCGGATTGGTATTGGAGCGGCGACACCGACATGCGCTGTCTGGCCAAGGCCATTTCAGCAACCCGGCGCAACGCCTATGCGCATCACATTCAGCGGCTGATGGTGACCGGCAACTTTGCCCTGCTGCTGGGCATCGTGCCGAAGCAGATCTGTGATTGGTACCTGGCGGTCTATGCCGATGCATTCGACTGGGTCGAATTGCCGAATACGCTCGGTATGGTCATGCATGCCGATGGCGGTTTGCTGGGTTCGAAGCCGTATGCTGCCAGCGGCAAATATATTCAGCGCATGGGCGACCACTGCAAGCACTGCCGCTACAACGTCCAGACCAAGAATGATTCGGATAGCTGCCCGTTCAATTCACTGTACTGGGATTTTCTGATCCGGCATCAGGATCAGTTAAAGGACAACGCGCGCATGCGCATGATGTATCGCAACGTCGATCGAATGTCCGATGAGGACCGTAAAGCGGTCCTGCAACGCGCAGAATGGATCAAGCAGAACGTCGAGGATCTCTAGTGCCGACTCATCTGCGCTCAGTGCGGAACTGGACCTAGAAAGAATCTGGATCCAGCTGTGTGGTGCCAATGCCACGATCAGGCAGCAATACCGGGATGGAATCGACCACTGCATAGACCACTTTGCCGTCCCGGGTAATCAGCGCGGACTGCAAGGCCTGTTCCACCGGCGAGCCATCGACGTACTGCAAAGCCTCGGCATCAATCTGTTCATTCAGTTTTTTCAAGCGTGGTTTGCCCAGCGGCCGCAGCGGTTCATGGCTGACGGGGCAACACAGAATATCGAGCAGAGTTTCAGGTCCAGGCATGAGCGTTTCCAGACAGCGTTGTCATTCATTCAAAGGTTCGACACTCTATTCTAGCCTGCCTTTGTCAGCAGACGGACCCTTCTGATACTATGCGGCTTACTCGTTCGCAAGGTAGTTTTCCATCATGTCCGACCGTCCGCTGGTAGGCATCATCATGGGTTCAAGTAGTGATTGGCCGACGTTGAAAGCTGCGGCTGATATGCTGGACCAGTTTGATGTGCCCTATGAAGCCGAAGTGGTTTCCGCCCACCGCACGCCGCAGAAGCTGGTTGACTACGCCAACCGTGCACACGGCCGCGGGCTCCAGGTGCTGATTGCTGGCGCCGGCGGCGCCGCTCACTTGCCGGGAATGACTGCTGCGCAGACCGAACTGCCGGTGCTGGGCGTGCCCGTTTCATCCAGAGCCCTGAACGGCGTCGATTCATTGCTCTCGATCGTGCAAATGCCGCGCGGCGTGCCGGTTGGCACGTTGGCTATCGGCGAAGCCGGTGCAGTCAATGCAGCTTTGATGGCGGTGTCGATCCTGGCGCTCAACGATGCCAAGCTGGCCGAACAGTACCACGCGTTCCGCAGCGACCAAACGGAGCGTGTGCTGAATCATCCGGACCCGCGCGTACCCGCACCGCAGTCCAGCTCTGACTCGTAATGAAAATCGGAATTCTCGGTGCCGGCCAGCTGGCACGGATGCTGGCGGAAGCCGGTATTCCGGCAGGGCATGAGTTTGTTTTTCTCGACCCGGCTGAGTCGCCGAGTGCAGCGCGACTGGGACATCACCTGCGCGCACCCTGGCAGGACGCTGACGCACTTCAAGTCCTGGCGAACTGCGATCGCATAACCTGCGATTTTGAAAACGTTCCGGCCGAAGTACTGGCCTTGCTGTCAGAAAGCGTGACGGTCCGGCCATCCGCTCGAGCCTTCGAGGTCGCGCAGGACCGCTGGATCGAAAAACAACAGTTTGAAGCGTTGGGCCTGGCGACGCCAGCCTACCGCGCGGTCGAGAGTCGACCAGAGTTGATCGAAGCGGTCGAGGCCCTGGCCCTGCCGGCAGTGCTTAAAACCCGCCGCATGGGCTACGACGGCAAAGGGCAGTTCGTGATTCACCAATTTGAAGACCTTGAACTGGCCTGGCAACAGTTGGGTGGTAAGCCGCTGATTCTTGAGCAGTGGGTAGATTTTGACCATGAAGCCGCAATCACTGCGGTCCGATCCTGTGATGGCGATATCCGCTACTACCCGTTGAGCACGACCTGCCATCGCGGCGGCATTCTGCGACTCGCCCGGGCAGGGCAAGGCCAATCGCAATTACAGCAGGCCGCCGAACACGCCATGCATAAGCTGATGGACGAATTGGACTACATCGGCTGCATGACGCTTGAGCTGTTTGTTGTGGGCGATACGCTGATGGCCAACGAGTTTGCGCCGCGGGCACACAATTCGGCGCACTGGACCATCGAGGCCGTGCCCAGCTCTCAGTTTGATAACCATCTGCGTGCAGTCTGTGACTGGCCGCTCGGCAATACTGCGCTGAACGGCCATGCGCTGATGGTGAATTTCATCGGCCACATGCCCGAGCCGGAGCGCTGGTTACGCATTCCGGGTCTGCACTGGCACGACTACAACAAGAGCGCCAGACCGGGCCGTAAGGTGGGTCACGCAACGCTGACTGCGCCAGATGCGCCGACGCTGAACCAGCGCATGGCTGATTTGCAGCCACTGCTCGATCACGACCTGCGGAGCATGATGCAGAACCTGCCCTGAATCAGGTACTGCCGGCCGTCGTGTTCTCGGGATTGAACAACACCAGGTGATCAGCATCCAATGCAATCGAGACCATCTCGCCAACGGCGAAATTATCATGACTGGTGAAGAGCGCAGCGATTCGTTCCTTGCTGGAGAGTTCCAGCAGGTACAGAATTTGAGCGCCCTGAAACTGACGTTGCAGGACCCGCGCTGATCGACCGTTCGTGCTCGGCCGAATATCGTCCGGACGAATCAACAGATCAAACTGGCTCTGACCCTCCGAATGGTCGTGATGGTCCGGGAGCGGTGAGGTGCCGAGTGCATGTTCAAGCTGACCGTTTACGCGTCGGGCTTTCAGGTAACAGCCACGGCCGGTGAAGCTGGCGACCGTGCGATCGGCGGGTCGATGGTAGAGCTGATACGGGGAATCCCACTGCAAGAGTTGCCCCTGGTGCATCAGGCCGACCTGGTCGGCCAGGGCAAAGGCTTCGAGTTGATCATGCGTAACCAGCAGCGTCGCGGCGCCACGCTCGGTTAACAGCCTGCGGATGTCCTGACCCATCTGCCGCCGAAGCCCGGTATCGAGGCTGGAAAAGGGTTCATCGAGCAGCAGAACGGCCGGTTCCGGGGCCAATGCACGGGCCAGCGCGACCCGCTGTTGTTGTCCGCCGGATAGCTCATGCGGATAGCGCTTCTCGAAGCCGGTCAGCCCGGTCAAGTCGAGCAATTCGCCAACCCGTTGATGCCGTCGAGCCTGCGTGCGAATGCCGAATGCGACGTTGGCCTCGACCGTCAGATGGGGGAACAGCGCATGATCCTGGAAGACCATACCGACACTGCGCCGTTCGGGTGGCACCGTCTTGCCTGGACGGCTGACTTCGCGACCATTGATCAGGATTCTGCCGGAAAGGACCGGCTCGAATCCGGCAATGGCTCGAAGTGCCGTGGTTTTACCGCAGCCCGATGCGCCGAGCAGGCAACCGACCTGGCCGGCCTCGATGGAAAAACTGAGCTCATCAACCACCGCAACCTGGTCGTAACCGAGCGCAATGTGTTCAACCTGGAGATGCATCAGTGTGCGCCTGCCCTGATCCCTTCAACAACGGTCTCGACAATCTGATCGGCCTGCTGCCGATCGATGATCAACGGCGGCAGCAACCGGATGATGCGCTCGCGTGTCACGTTGATCAGCACGCCGTGTTCCAGCGCGAAATCCCGCACGTCGGTGGCTGGATCGTGCAGTTCGATGCCGATCATCAAACCGCGACCGCGGACTTCGGCCACGCGCGGATGATTGCCCAGTTGTCGATCAAATGCATCCAGCATGGTCGTACCAATACGATGCGCATGTGGACCCAGTTCCAGCGCCTGCATTTGCTGCAAAACGGTCAGCGCCGTGCGACAGGCCAGCGGTGACCCGCCAAAGGTGCTGCCGTGGCTGCCGGGTGTCAGCGTAGTGGCCGCGGCACCGCGGGCCAGGCAGGCCGCCACGGGAATGCCGTTGCCCAGGGCCTTGGCTGTGGTCAGCACATCCGGGGTGGCGTCCGCCTCATGTTGATACGCCCACGCTTGACCGGTTCGATACAATCCGCACTGGATTTCATCAAACATCAGCAGTGCCTGATGTTCGGTGCAGTGTTTGCGTATTGCGGACAGATAGCCGTCGCTGGGAATGCGCACGCCACCCTCGCCCTGGATCGGTTCCAGCAGGACGGCAACGCAGGCCGGGTGTAGCCTTAGATGATGTTCGACCGCCTTGGCGTCGTTGAAGGGCACGCGCTCGAAACCGTCTGGCAACGGGCCAAAACCCTGCTGCAGTTTGCCGGGCGACGAGGCTGAAATAGCCGCAATGGTGCGCCCGTGAAACGCCGAATCCATGCACAGAATGGACGGCTGGTCGATGCCACGCTGATGGCCATAGTGACGGGCGATCTTGATCGCACATTCGACGGCCTCTGCGCCGGTATTGGTAATAAATGCCCGATCCATATGACTGATCTGGCAAAGCGCGTCTGCCAGTGACTCCTGAAGAGGAATATGGCCCAGATTGGCGGTATGGATCAGTCGCCCAGCCTGTTCGGCTACGGCCTCGGCGATGACCGGATTTGCGTGGCCCAGATTGCACACGCCAATGCCGCTGATGGCATCCAGATAGCGTCGATCATGCCGGTCGAACAGCCAGGCCCCCTCGCCACGCTCGAACGCGACGGGCATGCGGGCGTAGGTATTCATCAAGTGATCGACGCTCATCATCGTGATTGTACGACGAGACGACGGAATACTTTTTGATGTGGATTCTGACGGCACCGGCGATCTCGATAGGCAAAAAAAACCGCCGATGGTCGATCGATCATCGGCGGTTGGGTGCTGTTCGGGTAATTGAATCAGCTGTTCATCTGGCTGGCAACGAAGTCCCAGTTAACCAGATTCCAGAACGCTTCGACATACTTCGGTCGCGCATTGCGGTAGTCGACGTAGTAGGCATGTTCCCAGACGTCGCAGGTCAGCAGCGGTTTTGCATCACCAGTCAGTGGTGTTTCGGCATTCGACGTGGAGACCAAAGCCAGCGTACCGTCGGTATTCTGCACCAGCCAGGCCCAACCGGAGCCGAAGGTGTTGACTGCAGTATCGGAAAACTGCTCGCGAAAGGCTTCGAACGAACCGAAGTCTCTTGCGATGGCCGCGGCCAGCTCACCGCTGGGTTCGCCGCCACCATTTGGGCTCAGGCAGTTCCAGTAAAAAGTGTGGTTCCAGATTTGTGCAGCATTGTTGAAGACGCCGCCGGAACTGTTCTTGATGACCTCTTCGAGGCTCATGCCTGCATATTCCGTACCTTCGACCTGGCCGTTGAGTTTGTCCACATAGGTCTTGTGATGTTTGCCGTAGTGGTAATCGAGGGTTTCGGCTGAAATGTGCGGCGCTAATGCATCGCGTGCATAGGGTAATTCTGGCAATGAAAAAGACATGCAATCGTCCTTTGATATGAGTTTGAGTGAATGGTGTACGTTGGCCGTAGCTGCTGGAACTGCCAGGCTGATGACATAAATCATACCTCAGACCTGCCTTTCAGGCCTGATGCTTTGTTCACTTGCTGGTTGACATTGAAACCGGTCGGTACGGGTGCGTTCCAGGTTGGATACGCCCATTCAGCTTTTGGCCAGCGTCGACGGGTCGAGACCCCCCAGCTCGGACCAGCGATTGACGATGGTGCAGAACAGGCGTGCCGTTTGCAGCGTGTCATAGCGCGCGGAATGCGCTTCGTCGGTATCCCATGCCATGCCGGCGGCCTGGCAGGCGCGCGCCAGCACGGTCTGACCATAGGCCAAGCCGCCCAGCGTTGCGGTATCGAAGCTCGAGAACGGATGAAACGGGTTGCGCTTGTAGTTGCAGCGGTCGACGGCGGCGTTCAGGAAGGCAAGATCGAACGACGGATTGTGGCCAATCAAGATGGCGCGCTTGCAACCGGTGTCACGCAGGCGCTGGCGAATGGGCTGGAAGATTTCGCGCAGCGCATCGCCTTCATCGACAGCCATCCGCAGCGGATGATCTGGCTTGATGCCGTTGAACTCGAGCGCGGCCCGTTCGATGTTGCTGCCCTCGAACGGCTTCACGTGGCGTGAAATCAACTCGCCTGGCTGAAGCAGGCCATCCTCGTCCAGCTCGACAATACAGGCGGCCAATTCCAGTAATGCATCGGTTTGCGCGTTGAAGCCGCCGGTTTCGACATCGACGGCCACCGGTAAAAAACCGCGAAAACGGGTTTTCAATTCGAACATGTCAGATCGCTGCGTTCAAACGGTACACGCTACCAGATTTCAGTATTGTTGGAATGATCACGTGCGATTGGTTTGATCAGGACAACGTACACTTCACCAGGTATTGATGGTCTTCAAAGTACAACCTAGATATGACCAGACTGTATTTCCGATTGATAGCTACTGGCGCGTGCTTGCTGTGGTTCGGCGCCATTGCCATCGTGCAGCCTGCGTCGGCCCAGGTGCTGTGGTCGATCGAGAATGAGCAGGGCCAGACCAGCTGGCTACTGGGAACGATTCATTCCGAAGATCCGCGCGTGCTGGACTTTCCCCCTGCCGTTGAAGAAGTGTTGCAGCAGGCCGATCGCGTCGCGCTCGAACTGATGCCGGATCAAACCATGCTGTCTCAGCTCAACCAGGCCATGAATCTGCCGAGAGGCCAGCGTCTGCATGATTTGATCGAGCCGGATCTGTATCGTCAGGTTGCCAAGCGACTGTCGTATTACGGCATGACCGAACCGGCAGTCCAGCGGCTGCGCCCGTGGGCGGCTGCCATGACACTTTCACTGCCGGTGCCTGAAACCGGCATTTTCATGGATCTGGCATTGGCGTTCCGCGCGGCGAGCCAGGGCACACCGATCGTAAGCCTGGAAACGCTGGATGAGCAGCTGGAATTTCTGACCAGCATGGGCCATGAGGCCCACGTTGGGTTTTTGAAAACGGCGCTGGACGATTTCGACCAGGGCCGGGTGTTGTTCGAGGCGCTGATTACAGCCTATGAACAAGGCAATCTGGAAAAACTGAAATCGTTATCCGCGCAGGCGCTGGCAGCGATGGGCGAGGATATCCATGCCCATTTCCAGGAAGTCGGCATCAACCAGCGCAATCGTCGAATGGCGGATCGTGTGCTGCCGATGCTGGAGCAGGGCCAGACGTTGATCGCCGTCGGCGCATTGCATCTGCCGGGTGAAACCGGACTCATCGAAGTGCTCCGCTCGCGAGGCTATCGAGTCGAGCCAATTGATTGACCGGCTCGACGTTTGGACTATCAGTCAGCCTCGCATCCGATGCGCAATCGCAGCACCGGCTGAGCCCACCAGCAGCACGATGCCCCAGACTGGAATCAGATACACCAGAACCACGCCGGGAAGCAGCAGCGCCAGCGACAACGTAAGCCAGTCGGACAAGCGATCCTGAATCAGATCGCCGCGCTGGGTCAGTTTGATCAGCCCATGATCCAGGCTCAGCTTGCCGCCGCCCCAGAAGATCAACACCAGCGTCATCGAGAAAAACAACATATGGATGCGGAAATTGCCGCGAAATTCGCCGTCCTCGACCACGCGTGATACCGAGTAGCCTTCCCACAGCTGGCTCAGCCCACTCCAGGTCTCGGGCCAGTGCACCGAGACACAGGCAACCGTCGTGATCACCAACAACGAAAACGCAAAAAAGCGCGTGAACAGGCCGAACAGCAATGCCACCGCGGCCAGCACTTCACCCCAGGTCACCAGCAGCCAGTTCAGGTCGGCTGACAGCAGGCCGAATGGTGGCGGAAAGTCAGTATTGGCAAACCAGTTCGGGGCACCGCCTTCAACACCCAGCTTGGTCGAACCCGCAGACCAGAACTCATAGGCCAGTAACAGGCGCAGGCCCAAGGGCGCGAGCCAGTCGCCGGCAGCGCGAAGTCGATCGGTGAGGCGGTCGTACCGCTCAGTGATTGCAACCATGATGGCTCCTCAATTCTTGTATTGATTATAAGACTGCGTCGACGGGTTTAAGCCGCGCGCCCCAGCAGGATGTTCTGATCAAGCAGGTCCGCGAGCAGGGCCTGTCCGTGTTCAATCAGCGCAGGCGGGTTGGGGTGATTCATCTCGACGGCCAGCGTTTCGAATACAGACTGACCGGTGCTCGAAGGATTTTCTTGCAGTAACTCCAGCAATCGCGCGGTCACCGAGTTGATTTTTGATTTGCCGACGCGGTCGTCCAGTTTGCGAACCAGGGCAAATATCACCGGCGAGGGCGCGTCAGGAACGGCATCGAGCCCGATGTCATGTACCGGCCACTGATAGCTGACCAGGCGCAGCGTCGGGTTGATGGCAATCGATCCGGACAACAGATCACCGTCCGGATCAATAGCGACATCATTGATCTCGTGCTCATCGTTACGCACGCTGGTGATCGTGAACTCCCAGTCCGCCAGTTCGGCCAGCCAAGGCCAGTCGGCATGGTGTTCCGGATGCTCGGACAGGAAGCGCACGAATTCACGTCCCAGTTCAGGAAACAGTGGCGTGGTCGATCGATGCTGATGCATAAAGGCTCGAATCAGCGGGCGCCAGCGGTTCGGTTCGACCGAATCCGGTTGGGTTGTGCTGGCCATGACGATCTTCTTGACGCGCGGAAAATTCTTGCTGAACAGATTGCTCAGATTATTGAAGAACAGCCGCCGGTAAATGGCCATGCGGCGATCTTCGATGCCGGCCGGGGCGGGGTGGTGTTCGGGGTCACGAATATGGTCGGCAAACTGCTTTTGCAGCGTAGCCAGTTGCTCAGGAGGCGTTGGCATGTTCAGGCAAGGTGTCCGCGGAATCATGCTGTTGCTGCATGCGATCAATAATGCGGACCTCGTTGAGCAACTCGTCAAGCTTGGGAAAGTTGAAATCACGTTCGAGCAGCGTCGGTTTGGGGCCAAGTCGCTGATAGGCCAGCTCCAGCAGTTGCCAAACCGGATCGATCACATCGGCCCCATGCGTATCGACGATCAGGTCTTCGGCCTCATGGCTATGGCCGGCTACGTGCACGTAGGCCACGCGGTCAGCCGGCAGTCCATTCAGGAATTCAATCGGGTCGTAACCATGGTTGATGCTGTTGACGTAGATATTGTTCACGTCCAGCAACAGCTCGCAGTCGGCCTGCGCAACCACTGCATTGATGAAGTCCAACTCGCTCAGCTCATTGCTGACGGTGGCGTAGTAGGAGATATTTTCCACCGCAATCCGGCGGCCGAGAATGTCCTGAGTCTGTCGGATCCTGCCAGCCACCCAGTCCACCGCCTCGGCGGTAAACGGAATCGGCATCAGATCGTAGAGATGACCGAACTCGGAGCAGTAACTCAGGTGCTCAGAATAGGCTCGAATGTCGTGCTGCTCAAGAAATCGCTTGAGCCGGGTCAGAAATGTTTCGTCGAGTGGCTCGGGTGCGCCGAGTGAAAGTGACAGGCCGTGGCACACAAATGGCAGTCGCTCGGTCCACTGACGGAATGTTCTCCCGCGGGCTCCACCGACGCCAATCCAGTTTTCCGGTGCCACCTCCATAAAGTCGAGCACATCCAGCTGCTTCTCACTGGCATCCTCCAGCGGGCCCATGAGGGCCCGCCGAAGGCCGAGTCCCGCGCCGTTCAAGGCATTTATTGCGGTACTCATTATTTTCCGGTTCTATGGATTGATTCAGCAATCAATCAGGCCGCGCCGCAAGAACCCTCGCCGCAGGAGCCTTCACCACAAGAACCTTCTTTGTCATCACCCTCGCCGCAGGAACCTTCACCGCAAGAGCCTTCACCGTCTTCACCGTCCTTGTCCTTGTCTTTATCTTCGCCACAAGAACCTTCACCACAGGAACCTTCTTTATCGTCGCCGAATGAGGCTTGAGCAGTCAGCGACCCTGCATCCAGTTCATCAGCCTGGAACGGGTTGGCCGTGTCGTCTGCTGCTACAGCAGATAAAGCGAAAGTCGCGCCGGCAACGGCACCCATGGCAGATACAAGTTGAGTCTTTTTCATTTGATAGCCTCCAACAGCTAAATGGTTGTCAAGATCCGGATCATTCCGGAGTGTGCACGATGGTTATGAACGATGGTTATCACGATGGCAGTAGCAATCATCATAGTCCAGTCAGTTGTCGTGCTTGCTCGATGAGACCGAGTGGACCTGAAAAAGCTTTCAGCCGATTTCGAACTCATCGAATACCGATTGATACCATAGCCACCGCAAGCAATTCAAATTTAATTTCAGTCGATACTGATTAAAAACTGGTTAAGGCGATCTCGGAATCACCATGATCTTCGCGTCCGAACATCATTATTCAGTGGTTTCTTGAGCAGCTGGGGCAATGGGCGGCGATTAATACGCACTGCGCTCTTTCCAGTTGCACAGGTCAATCACCGGGCACTTCGAGCACAACGGGTTGCGCGCCTTGCAGGTATAGCGGCCATGCAGAATCAGCCAATGGTGTGCGTCCAGCAGATAGGCTGCAGGCACGCGCTTGAGCAATGCCTTCTCGACTGCGAGCGGTGTTTTGCCCTTGGCCAACCCGGTCCGATTCGAGACGCGGAAAATGTGGGTATCGACGGCCATGGCCGGCTGCTTGAAGGCCGTGTTGAGCACTACATTCGCGGTTTTTCTCCCGACGCCGGGCAGCGCCTCCAGCGCGCTGCGTTGTTCAGGTACTTCGCCGTTGTGCTGCTCGATCAAGGCATTGCAGGTCTTGATAATGTTCTTGGCTTTACTGTTGAACAAGCCGATCGTGCGGATATAGTTTTTCAGGCCGTCCTCGCCCAGCGCCAGGATTGCCGCAGGCGTATTGGCCACCGGAAATAATTTTCGCGTCGCCTTGTTGACGCCGACGTCAGTGGCCTGTGCCGATAGAATTACGGCAATCAAGAGTTCAAAGGTGTTGCTGTATTCAAGCTCGGTTTCCGGTTTGGGATTGATCTCGGCTAACCGCTCAAAGAAAGCTTGCCGCTTGTCCGGATTCATGGGTCGACTCATTGCGGCATTCCCGTCTAAGTGGCGTCGATCGCTTGACTCGAACCATCTGCCGGATTCTCATTCATCGGCTGTTGCGAACGCTGAATGCGCTGGTGCAGGGCAACCAGCAGTCCCAGGCCGATAAATGCGCCCGGGGGCAGCACGGCCAGCAGCAGACCCCAATCAGCCGGCAACAGCCGTAGTTCCAGGCTTTGAGCCCAGTCGCCAAGCAGCAGATGGGCGTCAGCCATCAAGGTGCCTTGTCCGAGCAATTCCCGACCGGCCCCGAGTGCGATCAGGACCAGCGCAAAACCAAGCCCCTGAGCCAGGCCGTCGGACAGCGATCGAGCCATGGGCTGGCGCGAGGCAAAGGCTTCTGCGCGCGCCAGTATGGTGCAGTTGGTTACGATCAGCGGAATGAAAATACCGAGTGTTTGACTCAGTTCGGCCAGCCAGGCCTGCATCAGCAAGTCCACGACCGTGACCAGACTGGCGATGATCAGCACAAAGATCGGAATGCGGATTTCCGGCTGCAGCCAGCGTCGGGTTGCGGATACCGCCAGATTGGACAGCACCAACACCAGCAATGTCGCCAGGCCAAGGCCAATGCCGTTGATGGCCGAATTGGTTACCGCCAGTAGCGGGCACAGGCCCAACAACTGCACCACGCCGGGATTGTTGTCCCACAGCCCATTGCGCCAGATGGTTGGGTGGTTGTGCGTCACTCGCGTCCGTCCTTGGCCTCGATTTGCCCATCGCCTGCCTCGGAGCGCAGGGCATAGATCTCGTCTTGTTCGTTTTGATACCAGACCAGCACATCGCGTATGGCCCGGATGACCGCGCTGGATGTGATGGTAGCGCTGGACAGCGTATCAAACGCCCCTTGGCGCTGGTCTGATTCCCAGGCTGCCCGCGGCGGATCACCAAGACTGCGCTTTGCAAACTGCGTGATCCATTCGGACCGTTCGCGTTCAATCTTGTCGCCGAGTCCGGGCGTTTCCCTATGGTCCAGTATGCGCACGCTGCGAACCTGGCCTGAGACATCCACGGCAATCAGCAACCGGATGTCGCCACTGTAGCCCTGATCGGTGACCACGTCGGCCAGGATTGCGACCGGGGTGCCGTCAAACCGTGCGCGATAGATGGTGGCAGCACCGCTTAGTCCGGCAATGCGGGCGGTAAAATAATCATCGATCAATGCATTGTTGTAGGCCTCCGGTGGCAGCACCTGCTGCAGGCTGGCCAGTGCGCGGCGCTGCGTTTCATCGACGATGCGCTGTTCGGTTAATTGGTGAACGCCGGTCAGGGTGAGCGCGGCAAGCAGCCCGATCACGGCCAGCACCAACAGGTTCTTGACCAGGCCCGGCTTTGGATTGTTCGGTTGGCTTGTGTTCATCGCGGATGGCCGTAGGCGCGCGGCGTCGTCAATCGGTCGATCAGCGGTGCGAGCATATTCATCAGCAATACGGCGAAGGCCACGCCGTCCGGATAGCCGCCAAACCGACGTATGGCCAGCGTCAGTAGGGCGACGCCAGCGCCAAATACCAGCTTGCCGCGCAGCGTCGAGCAGCCGGAGACCGGATCGGTCGCGATGAAAAACGCCGCGATGACCAGCGCGCCGGAAAAGATATGCTGCAGCGGCGACGGATTGACATCGGGGCCGAGCAGCCACATCGGCGTGGACACGATGATGGTCGTGGCCAGCACCGCGACCGGCACGTGCCAGGAAATGACCCGGCGCCAGATCAGGTACAGGCCGCCCAACAGATAGAAATTGGCGATCCATTCCCAGCCGCGACCGCCAAAATCACCGAAGATCGGATTGGCGCGGATTTCGGTCACCATGCGATTCTCCGCAACGCCGGTGCGCAGTGCGTCCAGTGGCGTGGCCTGGCTGAGCGTGTCCCAGTTCAGGCTGGCCGGCAGCTGGCCGGTCAGGATGGCGCGCAGTGTTTCAGCCAAGCCCGGCAGGCCCGGTGACAACGAGCGCGGTGCCAGCCATTGGGAAAGATCGATCGGAAACGCGATGATCACGGCCGCCAGCCCGACCATGGTCGGGTTGAACAGATTCGAGCCGAGACCGCCGTACAAATGCTTGGCGATGACAATCGCGAACAGCATGCCTGTAAGGCTGATCCACCAGGGTGCCAAGGGCGGCACACACAGCGCAAACAGCACGGCCGTGACGACGGCGCTGTAATCGCTGATGAACGGCTGCAGGGGCTTGCCGCGCAGTCTCAGCATGACCGCCTCGAAGGCCAGCGCAAAGCCGACCGCCAGCGCCAGCTGAAACAGAATGCCCCAGCCAAAAAACCAGCAGTGCGCGACGAGCGCGGGAATCAGCGCATACAGCACCTGACGCATGATGCCGCCGACGGTGTTGATCGGCGGAAAATGCGGCGGGCCGGATAGCGTCAGCTGCATGAATCCGTATCCGGATGGTCGGACTGATCGGATGATGCGCCCTTGCGCTGACGGGCACGTTCGATGGCGGCCTGGACCTCGTCCATCGCAACCTTCGGCTGCTGCAGTTTCTGCTCGCGCTGTTCGCGCTTCTGGCGACGCTCGGCCCGGTCTTGTTCGATGCGCTGCTCACGGGCCTCGAAGCGCGCCTTGGCGCGGCTGGCGCGTGCGTCCTCCATGCCCAGGACGCGAAGTTGGCCCTTGCCGTGGCGGTAGTAGTCAACCAACGGAATATGGCTGGGGCATACGTGCGCACAGCAGCCGCATTCAATGCAGTCGAACAGGTTGAGCCGGTCGGCCTGCTCGAACTGTTCGGCGCGCAGGTGCTTGAACAGGGTCTGCGGCAGCAGGCTGGCCGGACACACCCGCACGCATTCACCGCAGTTGATGCACGGCATTTCGGGCTGTTGGCGCTGCGTGTGTTCGCGACCCAGTGCCAGGACACAGTTACTGCCCTTGACGATCGGAATCTGATCCGAGGCCAGCGGCAGGCCCGACATCGGTCCACCCAGGATCAAACGATCCAGGTCGTCATCGACGCCGCCGGCTGCCGCCAGTAGCTCGGCGATTGGCGTGCCCAGCGGCACGACCAGGTTGCGCGGTTGATTGACCGCAGGGCCGCTGATCGTGACGATGCGCTCGATGATTGGCGTGCCTTCAACGATGCATTCGCAGGCGGCCGCCGCAGTGGCCACGTTCAGACAGACCAGGCCCAAATCCTGCGGCAGGCCATTGTGTGGCACCTCGTGGCCCGTCAGCACCTGGATCAACTGGCGCTCGCCGCCTTCCGGGTAGATCTTGCTGACCTGGATGACGCGGCACTTCTGATCGGGATCAACCTCGTCGAGCACCTGATCAAACGCGCGCTTGACGGCCCCCATCTGATCTTCAATGCCAATTACGATCTGCTCGACGCCCAGCGCATGGCCCAGGATCAAGCCGCCCTGGATGACCTGCTCGGGATGATTGCGCATCAGCATTTCATCGCAGGAGATGTACGGCTCGCATTCGGAGCCATTCAGTATCAGCGTGTGCAGCTTCGGCCATTGTCCGCGCAGCTTGGCCGCGGTCGGGAACATGGCGCCGCCGAGACCGGCCAGTCCGCCCGCGCGCAGGCGGTCAACAATTTCGGCACTGTCCAGGCTGTGCCAGTTCGGCTCGGGATTGCGCGAAATCCATTGCTCCTGACCGTCGCTGACCAGCACCAGGGTGGCTGCGAGTTGACCGGGAGGATAGCTGACCGGCCAGTCCCTCAGCCCCTCGATAGTGCCCGAAGTCGGCGCGTGGATCGGCACCGACCGGTCATTGCTGGAACGTGTCAGCGGCTGGCCTTTCTGGACCTGTTGTCCAACCTCAACCAGCAGCTCGCCGGTCGAGCCCTGATGCTGCTTCAGCGGCAGATAGAGCCGCTCGGGTGTGGGTAAACGCTCGAGCGGCCGCTCACAGGCCATCTTCTTGTGGTGGCGAAGCTTCAGACCGCCGGGGAAGCGGTACAGTCGCTGACCGATATCGCTGGCTTCGACTGGGNTGGNGTGGTGCTCGGCGTCAGCCATGCGCGTGCAGCCGTTCTTGTTCGGTCGGCGCAGGCTTGACCTCGATTTGAATCGAATCCAGCGGCCACAGAAACGGCTGTGGCCGGTCGACCAGGTCGATGCAGTCGACCGGGCACGGCGGCAGACACAGTTCGCAGCCGGTGCAGTCGGCCTCGATGACGGTATGCATCAGCTTTGGCGCACCGATGATGGCATCGACCGGACAAGCCTGGATGCACAGCTTGCAGCCGATGCAGCGATCTTCATCAATCACGGCAACCTGCGGCGCCTTGTGTTCACCGTGGCTGGTGTCCAGTGGCTTGGGCTCGCGGTTCAGTAGCGCGGCCAACGCGTCCACCCCGGCCTGGCCGCCGGGCGGACACTGATTGATATCGGCTTCGCCCGCCGCAATCGCCTCGGCATACGGGCGACAGCCCGGATAATTGCACTGCGCGCATTGCGTCTGCGGCAGGATGGCGTTGATCTGCTCCACCACCGAGTCCTGATCCGGCCGCCAGCGCCGCGCACACAGCAACAGCACCAGCCCAATGCCCAGCAACAAACCCAGCACCACCAGCACAGCCACCAGCTCCGTCGTCAAGGACGTCATCGCAAGCCCATCATCAATCGTGACCAATCAAAACGTACCCAGCCACCCGTGTCAGCATCCACCTGCTTTGGGTGCTGATTTCGTTTATGTTTTTGACTTTGCTGAGCGTGTGAGCCGCCGAAGCGCGGAAATTCTGTCAGAAAAAGAGACGCCGCATGTCTGAGCGCAGCGAGTTTGGCGGCTCCTGACAGAATTGAGCACTGCAGGGAACCCAGCGCATAGCGCTGGGCGGTGAAGTCGCGGTATGCTTTTTGCATACTTTTTGGCTTCAAAAAGTATGGCGCAAAAGGCCGCGCAGCGGACGGCGCAACGGTTTTCAGCTTTGAATGTATGGCAAAAAACCCAATCATAATTTCGCAAACCCCGCAAAGCCCATAAACGCCAGCGCCATCAGGCCGGCCGTGATCAGGCCGATCGGTGCGCCGCGAAAGCTGGCCGGTACATCGGCCAGCTCGAGCCGTTCGCGCGCGGCGGCCAGCGCAATTAAAACACCGCCGAAGCCGAGCGCGGCGCCGAAGCCATACAATGCCGATTCCAGCAGGGAATGCTGCTCGCGCACGTTCAGCAGCGCCACGCCAAGCACCGCGCAGTTGCTGGTAATCAGCGGCAAATAGATGCCGAGCACGCGATACATCAGCGGTGCAGCGTGGCGCAGCATCAGTTCGGTCAACTGCACCAGGCCTGCAATCACGACAATAAACGCGACGATGCGCAGATACTCCAGTCCGAGCGGTGCCAACACCCATGCGGTCAGCAGGTAACTGGCGACCGACGACAGCGTCAGCACAAATGCGGTTGCCATGGCCATACCTGCTGCACCTTCCAGCCGGCTGGATACGCCCAGAAATGGGCATAGGCCAAGAAACTGGATCAGGACAAAGTTGTTGACCAGTGCAGCGCTAATGACAATAAGGGCCAGGTCCATACCGTCCTATGATAAGCCGGTCAGGTGCCGTCCAGACCTACTTGACCCGCATGCCCGGTGTGGCGCCGCTGTCCGGTGACAGCAGAAACGGACCGTCGCCATCGCCGCTGGCGGCCAGCACCATGCCTTCAGACAGGCCAAAACGCATCTTGCGGGGCTTCAGGTTGGCCACCAGCACCGTTAATCGACCGACTAACTGGTCCGGCTCATAGGCACCGCGAATGCCGGCAAACACCTGGCGTTTCAAATCCGGATTGTCGTCGTTCAATCCGAGCGTCAGTTGGAGCAGCCGATCGGCGCCGTCAACCAGGCGGGCTTCGACAATGCGGGCCACGCGCAGATCGACCTTGCTGAAATCATCAATCGTGATTTCGTCTTCGAGGTTCAGCGTGTCGACGGGTGTTTCGTCCTGTTGGTTTTCAGGACCCGGTTCGGCGGCTTCCAGCGATTCGCGACTGGCGGCCAGTAGCGCCTCGATCTGTTTCGGGTCGACGCGCTGGCTCAGCGGCTTGAATGTGTTGATCGCATGGTTCAACAGCGGCTGACCCAGGTCAGTCCAGCGGTCGATATCGCTATTCAGCAACTCACTGGCGCGACCGGCAATATCCGGAATCACCGGTGCCAGCCAGGTGATCAACACTCGAAACAGGTTGATGGCCTGCGTGCACACCGCCAGCACGTCGGCTTCGCGGCCGTCCTCCCTGGCCATCTGCCAGGGCTTGTGCTCATCGACGTACTGGTTGGCGCGATCGGCCAGCGCCATGATCTGACGGATCGCGCTATTGTAATTGCGCTGCTCGAAATCATTGGCGATGGCCGGGGTGCGCTCGATGAACGTCTGATACAGCGCTGCGTCCGGCAGTGTGTCAGAAAGCCGGCCGTCGCCAAACTTGTGAATGAAGCCGCTGGCACGGCTCGCAATATTGACGAGCTTGCCGACCAGGTCGGCATTGACGCGCTGCGTGAAGTCATCGAAATTCAGGTCGATATCGGCCAGTCCGGAGCCCAGCTTGGCAGCCAGGTAATAGCGGAAGTCATCGGCCTGCAGATGGTCGAGCCAGCTGCGCGCGGTAATGAAGGTGCCGCGCGACTTCGACATCTTGGTGCCGTTGACGGTCAGGAAGCCGTGCGCGTGCACCGCGGTCGGCATCTTGAAGCCGGCGCCTTTCAGCATGGCCGGCCAGAACAAGCAGTGGAAGTAGATGATGTCCTTGCCGATGAAATGATGCATCTCGGCGCTGCTGTCGGGATTGACCCAGGCGTCGAAATTCAGGCCGTGTCGTTCGCAGTATTGCCTGAAGCTCGACAGATAGCCGACCGGCGCATCCATCCAGACGTAGAAGTATTGATTGTCCGTGCCCGGAATCTGGAAACCGAAGTAGGGCGCATCGCGCGTCACGTCCCAATCGCGCAGGCCCTGCTCGAACCATTCATCGAGCTTGTTCGCGACTTCGTCCTGCAGCGCACCCGAGCGCACCCACTGCTGCAGATCGTTGGTAAACGGCGCCAGCGTGACAAAATGGTGTTCGGTCTTTTTCGGAACCGGCGTGCTGCCGGACACCGCCGAAACCGGATCAATCAGTTCAGTCGGCTCGTACGTGGCACCACAGCGCTCGCAGGAATCGCCGTATTGATCGGTTGCGCCGCACTTCGGGCAGGTGCCGCGAATAAAACGATCCGGCAGAAACATGTTGCGCTCGGTGTCATACAGCTGTTCGATGGTCTTGCTGACCACATGGCCGCCTTCGTTCAAACGCTGCCAGAAAACCTCGACCAGTGCCTGGTTGTCTGCGCTGTGCGTCGACGAGAAATGGTCATACGACAGATGGAAATCGCGGAAGTCCTGCTGGTGTTCCTCGTGATACAGCGCAATCAGCTGTTCCGGCGTCATGCCCTTCTTTTCGGCATTCAGCATGATCGGCGTGCCGTGCGCATCATCGGCCCAGGCAAACACCACCTCGTGCCCCTGCGCACGCTGGAAGCGTACCCAGATGTCGGTTTGCACAAATTCCAGCATATGGCCCAGGTGAATCGAGCCATTGGCGTAAGGCAGAGCGGCGGTAACCAGCAGTTGTCTCGGCATAATCAGTTCATTGTTACTTAGATGCAGTTGCTTATTATCGCAAACCCGGGTGCATCACGATGCTGTGCCGCTGTCAGATCAACACAGCCTCATTACAATGATCGAAAACGCAGCGGATGACGTCGTGACAGCAAACCCTCTGGCAGATCAAGTCAAGCAGTCCTTACGCGAACT
>JGI12210J13797_10432389_pt1 | contig 48167 bp, 41 predicted proteins | sample ElkSlonscriptome_3_FD_13797 | JGI IMG/M metagenome (IMG submission 13797) | reverse complement strand
GGCATCAGCGCCACCGGGGTTGAGTATTATGAGCGTCCTGCCATTGCCGTCATGCTGGCAGATTTTCCGGAGCACGCCTTTCGCGTCTTCCCGACCATGATCAAGGATCTGGACGGCTTCGACCAAGCCCAAAGCGCCTGGCTCGGTAGCCTGCAGCCGTACCTTGGTCTGGTTCATGCCGACCCCGCCAACCCCCTGACCGAGAGCCTGGTCAAGCAGCTGGCGGCGCGCACATCGACGGGCTTTCTGGTCGGCGGTCTAGCCAGTGCCAACGACAACGCGCGGGTGGTTGCCGACGGCGTGACCGAGGGTGGTATTTCCGGCGTCATGTTCACCGAGGAAGTCGGCGTGCAGACCAGCCTGAGTCAGGGCTGCTCGCCCATCGGCCCGCACCGTACCATGACCGAGGTCCAGCGTAACATCCTGGTGACGCTCGACGGGCGGCCGGCGCTGGACGTGTTCAAGGAAGACATCGGCGAGATACTCGCGCGCGACATGTCCCGCGTCGGCGGCTACATCTTTGCCGGCCTGCCCATCCTCGGCACCGACACCGGCGACTATCTGGTGCGCAACCTGATCGGCGTCGATATGGACCAAAAGCTGCTGGCCATCGGCGATCTGGTGGAGCAGGGCCAGCAGCTGATGTTCTGCCGGCGGGACGCCGACACCGCGCGCGAAGACCTATCGCGGATGCTCTCGCGCATGCGCTCGCGGTTGAGCGGTCCACCGCGCGGCGGCGTCTATGTGTCTTGCCTGGGCCGCGGCATCAACCTGTTCGGCGACGAATCCGAGGAGCTGAAGCAAATTCGCGATGAACTCGGCGACTTTCCGCTGGTCGGCTTCTACGCCAATGGTGAGATCTCTCAAGACCGGCTCTATGGCTACACTGGGGTGCTGACGCTGTTCACTTGATACGCGTGCCGAGCCTTTGCGAGCCCTGGTCACCGTGCAAGAACAAGCTGCACAGGTCGGGTTGAACAAGCGCAGCGGTTTTTACTCTTCCAGTGCTGGCCCGTTCAGGTTGTTCTCAAACCCTGCCCTGGATCGGCACAGGACGCCCCGTCTCGACAGACAATGTCAGTGCCCTAGGCAGAGGTGCGCCGCTCGCGGTCGTCGCGCAGCCGCACTGTCTCGGGCGCGCCTAGGAATTTGGGCGCGCGGCCAGTGATGATGTCCAGTACGGCGACGACGCGGGCCAGCACCTCGCGCGCGCGCACCTTCATTAGACCAGGGCTGTCGGGGTCGGCGGCGGCCAAGCCCTGGGCGTCGATGCCGAAGTGGCGGGCGAGGAAGATCGCGCGTTCGGCATGAAAGCGTTGGCTGACCACCAGAAGGCGCTCGACGCCGAAGACCTCCTTGGCCCGCACCACGGAATCCAGAGTGCGGAAGCCGGCGTAATCCAGCGTGATGAACTCCGCGGGGACGCCTAATGCGATCAGGTCTTTTTGCATTGAGACCGGCTCGTTGTAATACATCGTCGCGTTATCTCCGCTGACCAGGATTCCGCGCACGCGTCCGCTATGGAATAGCTCGGCCGCGGCCTCAATGCGCGCTCGGTAGAATTGATTCGGGCGGCCCTGATGGGTGCGGGCAGTGCCGAGCAGCAGCGCGACCGGCATCGGTTTCACCTGAGCGATGTCGTCGGCCACGGCATCGCCTGCCCTGATCGAGATCATCTGATCCAGACCCAGCATGGTCCCCGCGGTGAGTATGGCCAGCACGCATAGCCCCAACAACGCTCGTCGCCACAGGCGATGGCGGCTTATCGGCGGGCCTGCCGCGGACCGTCGCACCTCGCGCGGGGCCGGTTGCGGCGCAAAGGCATTGTCTTGATCGGTTGCTGGTTGGTCCGACATGACTCGCATCTATAATGGTGACGGCGCTGTGCGGCACGCCGCGCGGATGGTAGGCAAATGGCTGACACTGTCTTCCTGCATCGATTGTAGACGTAAATCAAGAGTCAGGTAGTCCGCGGCAGGGATTTCCGGCGCCAAGAGCGCGCAGGTCGGCGCAACCCGGAGGTGATCTGGCTGCCGGCTACCACAAAATCGATGCTGCTCGGGGCTAGGTGTCGGATTCAGGGCGACACCCTGCACCTCCTGTCACTCGCTTATCTGACCCTTCCTCCTCGTTCCCCGCTAAAAGCAAGACCTTTGTAGGTCGGGTTAGCGATAGCGTAATCCGACAATCAACCAGTTACGGGCGCGCATTAGACCGGCGCCACTCCGCCCTTCTTGAGCAGCCGCGCGGCAACCCGAAACAGGTCCGGCATATCGAGCCGGTCGTCGCCGCGGCGGAACATCACGCCGATGCGCTCCAATGCCTCGAACAGCGCGCGGGGGCTGCCGCCGTCGTCGTCCGCGAAGGGTGAGAGGTAGCGCCCCTGCTCGACTTCCTCGCGCAGGCGGCGGATGGTGCCGGCCGTCTGCCAGACCTGGAATACCTCTTCTTCGTGCTTGGGCAACAGCAGCCCCGCTATCGGCGCGAGGACGCCCTTGATCCAGGGAAATTCATAATGCAGCTGATCGACTCGGGTTTGGGATGCGGCCCGCAAGCCGTGGCGGATGCCGTCCGGGGTGATCACGAGGTTTTCGGGGGGTGGCCCGTGCTTGGCCGCGGCGATCATCATGCGGAGGAAGCTGCGCGGGGTGACCTCATTGAAGGCATCGGCCAGGTGCGCGATCGGCCAGCGATAGGTCCTGCCCTTTTTGTAGGCGTAGGCGCCCTTGCCCATGTAGCGCCCGGCAAGCAGCGCCATCAGCCGCTCCTGGTCTTGCGGCTCGGTCGCCAACGACCAACGACGTGCGAGGACACGCCTGCGATCGACGGCCTTCAGCCCAAGCTTGGCGAGTGCCTGCTTGAAGGCCGTGCGTGCGCGCTGGTCCTCGGTCATGGCCAGCCGTGCGTAGAGCAGGCCGTAGAGGTCGCGGGCCGACCATTCCAGGCGCACCGCGCCGGCCTTGAGCTTGGGCAGCTCGACGAAGCGCAAGGCGTCGTCTTCGAGCTGGTCCGGTCGTAGGAACAGTTTCAGCCTGATGGCGCGGTAGGCACGCATGGCCCACACCACCTCCAGCAGGGCCCCGGTCAACAGGCGTCGGCGCGGCCAGCTGCGGGCCAGGGTGTCCAAGGCGTCATAGACCACTAGCAAGACCTTGCCCTCGGCGCGCAGACGTTGTTCATGGGCGATCAACAGGTCTTCGCGCTGCTCGGGATCGTGCGCCTGCCCGAGGAGGTGCTTGGGGCGGACACCCTCAGCGGCACCGAGGATGGTCGCCCACCAAAAGGCTTTGGCATCGACGATGGATGCATCCGGCGGCACGGCCGCATCAAGCGCATCGGCGTCGATGCCGTCCGGTCCGCCGATGCCGGTGTAGCCGAAGCGGACCTCGATCTGCGCGAGCCTGAGCTGCGGATAGGCCAGGGCGGCTTCGGCGCGGGTGGCCTGCTGACCTAGCACGCCGGACCAAAAGCTCTTGCTGGTACCGCGCGCGCCGAGCACGATCGGTGCCGATGGGTCCAACGCCGCGGCATGGGTCTCCGGGGCATAGATGTCATCAATGCGGGCGACGTGCTGCCCGACCGCATCGTTGGAGACATCGGCCGGGATGCCGGCGATGGCCGCACGGATGGCCTGTAGCTGCCCGCTGCTAAGCGTCATCGCCGGGCTCGCTCGGGCTCGGGACGGCGCTGCGGATATGGTCGACGAAGGTGCCGAAGGTCGCCCCGTACAGCGGTCCGAGCCCCGCCTCTAGGGCCAAGTCGAGGCAGCGCTGCGCAAATGCCGCGCGGCGCTCGCCTGACCCGGCCTTGCCTTGCACCAGCGTGAGGCGTAAAAGCCACTCCGGAGGGTTGGCCCGCGAGGGCTCGACGAAACGTGCCAGATGGGCTAGCAGCGCCCGAAAGCCCTGGAAGGTCTGCGGTTCGTCGAGGCCGAACAGCAGCACCTCGGCCCCGAGCCCGAGCACGGCGGCAGCGGTGGATTCATGCAGGCCGGCACGGGCATCGATCAGAACGGCGTCGTAACGGCGAGGGTCTGCGACCTGATCGAGCAGCTTTGCGACTTGGTCGCGGAAGGTCGCAACGCCGCCCTGTGCGGCCAGATCTTCGGTGTAGGCGCGAGACAGCTTCGCGAGGATGTCACCGGCGTTGTTTAAGGACCGATGCCCGAAGACTGGCATGACGTCGACGCGCCCGACCCCGCCGGCAAGCCCCGAGGGGCCGCTCAGGTCCGCGATGAACCGATCATCCAACCCGGATATCCCGTCTTCGACCAAGGCATCCAGGGTACCGAATACCGGCAGTGTGGTTTCGTCCAGCAGCATCGGGCCGAGGCCGGGGGCCTCCAAGTCGAGGTCTATCGCCAGAACCCGAAGCCCCCGCGAGGCCAGGTCCGCCGCGGCCACCGCGAGCGCGGTCGAGCGACCGACGCCGCCCTTTAGGCTCGCGAAGACGAGCCGGGGCGGCGGCGATGAAGGCCCGGACGGCGCCCGCAGCCAATCCGCACCGACCAGCCGCCGATCAACCAACCGGATCCCGCGACGTCGCGAAGCACCGTGCCCTGGCGCAGGGTGTCTGCGCCGAGCGTCTCTTCGATGAGGTCGCACAACATTGGCAGGCTGTCGTCAAATCGAACGGTCTTGCAAAGCCGGCCTTGGGAAAAGTCCCGGACGAGGGTGCGTAGCTCCGGAAACTGTGCATACAGCGGGTCGTCCCGACGTTCGGACGGGGCAAGCGGTCGCTGACCGGCCTGGTCCAGCAGTGCCTTGACGGCGCACTCCGCCGCAATCCCGTACAGGTAGCCGGCTACGGCCTTGTGCGGCGTGGTATCGAACAGGGCATCCGCCGCATGCAGATGACGGCGCGCTGCCGCGGGCAGATTCGGTGAAAACGACATCTCTATTCTTGGCGTCTTGAGCGATTGACGACGGAACCGACCAGCGTTGCTTTGCTGAGAATGCCGGGATCGCACCGGGGTTCGGCGAGCCGTATTGCAGCGGTGGCGAATTTCACTGGAGCAGCGGCCCCGCGGTCGCGCAGCTCATTGCGATTGTACGATCAATCCTTGGAGCGGTAACGCTGAATTTCGAACAGGCGCCACAATCCCCGCAGGCGCGTCCGCGGGCAGCCGTTGGCACGCCTTCAATGATGCGCGGCAACCTCTGCGCCGAGGCCGGAGCCGTTCGTGCGGAGTCGACAGGGTACTGGATTCGCTCCCCTGTTCCACGGCGAACGCTTCGTCCTGGCAAACCTGGTCGGCGCCCTCGCAGTAAGGACGACCTAGACCAATTGGAATTGGTGTAAATGGTAAGGTGCCACCGTGATTCGCTTGGCTAACGCATCGGACGATTTGTGAAGACTCTTGCGTAGCAGCTTGAAATTGATTTGGAAATTGGTTTAATTTCTCGGTTTGCGGCCCGTTTTAGCCCGCCAAATGGCTTCCATATCTGCTTTAGGAAGCCGTTCGGGCGCATAACTCCCCTAGCGTGTACGGAAGCAACCTAGCCAAACCCGTTGACATGCCAATGTTTTTCTGGTTTTCTACCTACCGGGTGACGGGTTTATCGACCTGTTGGGCCGCCGAATTGTAGTTGGGCTCCCAGACTAATCGTTTCACGGGTCTTTCTGGCCCCCAAGTTTTTCCGCAAAGTGCTCTACGAGGTAGCGCATGAACAATGTCCGATACGTTTACTGGAAAGATGAAGACATGTGGTTGGGCTATCTTGAAGAGTTCCCCGATTACATGACGCAAGGGGAAGATTTGGAAGATCTGAAAGTAAACCTCAAGGACATCTATGAAACGCTAACCAGTGGTGAGTTACCCATCGTCCGTCGCGTAGGTGAACTGGCCGTCGCATGAAGCGTCGGGACTTGATCAAAAAGCTTGAGGAAATGGGTTGCGTAATGCTGAGGCAAGGCAGCCGGCACGACTGGTATCACAATCCTGAGACCAAAGAGTCCCAACCAGTTCCAAGGCACCGCGAGATCAAGGAACACCTCGCCAGAAATATCATCCGCAAACTTAGTTGATGCCCAACGCGTCCGCCAGCCCGACGCCCAACCGCGGCCGGCGCTTCGCGCGTCGCCGCAGTTCGGCGCGGATTGAAAGCGCATGAAAGAGTTTCTTGAAAAGCACAGCGAAATGGTAAGTTGGCTGCCCCCTGTGTCTGGCTAGTTGTCGCCTGCCGATTGGCCGTGGTCCAGCACCTGTGCACATCTCCGGCGCCAAGACGATGGCTTGGTGACTGTTCGAGCGCTACTAGAGCGCGTCGAGAATGTCGCGCAGTGCTTGGACACGCAAGACGGACCTTGCACGCGTTGCTGCTCTGACACGGGCGTCTGGCACGGGGTCAGACCGTCGGCAGGCCCTTGATGGGCGAGCACGCGCTAGCCGAGCTTGAGAAACGGCTTGGCCGAACGCTTCGTCCTGGCAAACCTGGTCGGCGCCCTTCCAGTAAGAACGACCCAGACCAGCTGGAATTGGTGTAAATGGTGAGATGTCACCGTAATAACCGTAATCACATCTTCAACCGACTCCATTGCCGGAGCCAAATCTCAACGACGATGAAACAATCGCTTCATCTTGCGGGGTTCACCGCGCCATGACCGTCAGCATGTCCGAAACCGACGCGATCACCTATCGCGTTTGTCCCACCCGCCCCGAGTCGCATCAGTTCGATGTCGAGTTGCTGATCCCCGCGTCCGGGATGACAACGCTGACCTTGTCAATGCCGGCCTGGATACCAGGCAGCTATATGATCCGGGACTTCGCCCGCAATGTCGTTGCCTTGGACGCGACCGGTGCCGACGGCCCGCTGAACCTGACCAAACTCGATAAGCAGACCTGGCGCCTGGACGGGGTCGACGGCGATGTCATCGTCCACTATAAGGTGTACGCCTTTGAGCTGACCGTCCGCTCTGCATACCTCGATATCACCCAGGGCTATTTCAACGGTCCGAGCCTGTTGCCGCGGGTGCATGGCCTGGACCACCGCCCCTGCCGCCTGGAGCTGCTGCCACCGGATGGCGATGCCTATGCGCACTGGCGTGTCGCCACCAGCCTGCATCCTGCCGATGCCCGCCTTTGGGGCTTCGGTGGCTATCTGGCCGCCGACTATGACGACCTCATCGATCATCCCGTGCAGATGGGCCAGTTCGATCTGCTGGAGTTTCAGGTCCGCGGCGTAGCGCATTGGATGGCCATCAGCGGTCGCCAGGATGCGGATCTGGCCCGCCTGGCATCGGACCTGCCGCCGATCTGCGAGCAGCATGCGGACCTATTTGGCGAGTTGCCGGTTGATCGCTATCTGTTTCTTACCATGGTGGTTGGTGATGGCTATGGCGGCCTTGAGCATCGCTTCTCTACCAGTCTGCTCTGCAGTCGCGGCGATTTGCCGCGATCGATGCCCGGCGCTGGCGCATCAGAGCCGACGCAGGCCAAGGCCAGCGGTGGTTATCGGCGCTTTCTCGGCCTGTGCAGCCACGAGTATTTTCACCTCTGGAACGTCAAGCGCATCCGCCCCGCGGCGTTCGTCGCCAACGGCCTGGAACGCGAGGTGCATACGCGGCTGTTGTGGGCCTTCGAGGGCATCACCTCCTACTACGACGACATGGCCCTGGTGCGCAGCGGCAGGATTGATGCCAAGGGCTATCTGGAACTGTTGGCCGAGACCCTGACGCGCGTTATGCGCAATCCAGGCCGGCTGCGCCAGACCCTGGCGGAGTCGAGCTTCGACGCCTGGACCAAGTTCTATAAGCAAGACGCGAACGCCGCCAACGCCATCGTCAGCTATTACGGCAAGGGCGCGCTTACGGCGCTCGCGCTAGACCTCAGCATTCGCCAGGGTACCCATGGTAAGCGATCCTTAGACGATGTGATGCGCGCCCTTTGGCAGCGCTATGGGCAGGGTGGCGTCGGCGTGCCCGAGCGCGGTGTCGAGGCCCTCGCCGCGGAGGTCAGCGGACTGGACCTGAGTGGATTCTTCGAGCAAGCGCTCGACTCCACCGACGATCTCGACCTGGTCCGGCTGCTGGCCGGTGTTGGGATCGAGATGCGCCTGCGCCCTGCTCGCGGCGACAATGACACCGGCAACGTCAGCGAGCGCTTCGAGCCGGTGGAAGCCGATGCCGATATCGGTTTGCGCTTCCGGCCCGGTGCCGCCGAGGCGCAGGTGGCCGTCGTCATCGACAATCGTCCCGCCAAACGGGCCGGCATCGCGCCGGGCGACCTGATTGTGGCCATCGACGGCCTGCGCGCAGGCGCCGCGACCGCTGACGAGATGCTGCGTCGGGCCGTCATCGGTCGGCCACTGATCATCCATGCCTTCCGTCGCGACGAGCTGATGACCTTCGAGGTCACGCCGGCGCCAGCGCCAGCGGATACCTGCGAGCTGTGCCTGAGCGCGGATGCGCCGGTAGAGATACTGAAGCGGCGTGCAGCCTGGTTGGCTGGGTCTGGTTTGAATACATCTGGGCTCGCCGCGTCCGGGCCGGGCGGGTCTGCCCGATGAACGCCGCGCGCTCGCTTGAGGCCGAGTCCCGGCTTGAGACCGAATCCGATCCACCGCATGCGAATTCGGAGGATCGTCACCTCGACATCGTCCGACTCTTGGCCGATGGCGATGTGCACTCGGGCGAGGCGATTGCCGCGCGGTGTGGTATTACCCGAGCCGCGGTCTGGAAGGCCCTGCATAAGCTCGCCGACAGGTTGGGGCTGAGGGTCGAATCGTTGCGCGGGCGGGGTTACCGTCTGCATGAATCCCTGGAGTTGCTTGATGCCGGGTCGATCCGAGGCGCGCTGCCGCGCGCGGTGCAGCCGTGGATCGAACGTATCGACCTGCTCGACGAGGTCGACTCCACCAACACTTGGCTCATGCAGCGTGCCCGCGAAGGCATGCCGAGCGGCAGTGTCTGTCTGGCGGAGCGTCAGAACGCCGGCCGTGGCCGCCACGGCCGGTCTTGGGTATCGCCCTTTGGTGCGAACATCTATTTGTCGATGCTTTGGCGCTCCCCGCTCGCGCCGGCCCAGCTTGGCGGTCTGAGCCTGGCCGCGGGCGTTGCCGTGGCCCGGGCATTGGCCGCCGCGGGGGCCGGCCCGATGGGCCGTGACGGGATCGGCCTGAAATGGCCCAATGACCTCCACTGGCGTCGCCGCAAGCTTGCTGGGCTGCTGTTGGAGGTGGCCGGAGAATCGCAAGGGCCAAGCCTCGTGGTACTGGGTGTCGGGCTCAACTTACGGCTCGATCCAAGATGCGCCACCGAGATCGATCAGCCCTGGACGGATCTGGCTTCAGTGCTGGGTGCCGACGGTTATAGGCGTAACGCGGTGGCGGCCGGCCTGATCGCCGAGCTGGCCAGTGCGTTGGAGCACTATGCGGCCCATGGATTGGCGCCGTTTCTGCCCGCATGGCAGCGGCTCGACGCCTATCTGGGGGAGCCGGTGGAACTGCTGCTCGGCGAGCGGCGCATCGCTGGCGTGCATGCCGGCATCGACGCCGATGGCGCTTTACTGCTGGACATGGGCGGCGAACTGCGCGCCTTTCATGGCGGTGAAGTCAGTCTGCGCCTGCGGCCAAGCTGAGCAAGTCACCTCCAAGCAATCCGGGGTTGGGCAGCGACAGGCAAAGGACCTAGCCTTTCGGCTGGTTGCTAGGATTGCGTGCCTGTGGGATGCTCTGTCCTCGTCCTCACTGGCTTTTCACCTCATCACAGATCCCGATATGGACCGTTCACCACAATCCCTGATCCTAGCTGGTCTCCTGTGGGGCCTGCTATCGCTCTTCATCGTCGCTTTACCCTGCCTCGCTGCCGATGATAAAGCGGTCAAAATGACCGGTGCTGGCGCCAGTTTTGCCGCTCCGTTGTATCTCCGTTGGTTCCGCGACTTCTCCCGCGAGCAGGAGAATGTAACCCTGGACTATCAGAGCACGAGCACAAGCGGCGGCGTTCGGGACCTGATCGGCGGACGGATCGATTTTGCCGGGTCTGACCTGCGCCTCAGCGAAGAGCAGGTGGCGCGCGTACCAGATGGCGTCTATCAGGTTCCCTTCGCCGCTGGTGGCATCGCCATTATCTACAGCCTGGACGACATGCCGGGGCTTAGGCTGAGTCGCGAGGCGCTGGTGGATATCTACCTAGGCACCATCCAGCGCTGGAATGATGCGAAGATCAAGAAGGACAACCCGGATGTCATGCTGCCGGATCTGCCCATTACCGTCATAGCCCGAAGTGATTCCAGCGGCACCACGTACAAATTTACCCGCTATTTAACTGCGATCAACCCAGCTTTCGCCGATGAGGTTGGCACCACGATGACGCCGAATTGGCCTGATCGGCTGAAACGTACGGGTCGTCTAGTGCGTGGTCGGGGCAACGCCGGTGTGGCCGCCAATGTTCGGCTGATTCCGGCCAGTATCGGGTACGTACAGCATGCCTACGGTTTCTTGCCGGGCATCTACATGGCCGCGTTGGAAAATCAGGCCGGTGCCTTCGTTGCGCCGGGCAAGGTCGGCTTCGAGGCTGCACTGGACTCGCCGGTGCCGGACCAGCCTTTGGCAACTGCCACCGACCCCGCGGGTGACGCGGCCTATCCGATCGTCGCTCTATCCTGGCTTATCTTGCGTAAGTCCTATGATGAACCCGCCAAGTTGCCGGCACTGCTGGCGATGATCGAGTACGGCTTGGGCCCAGGACAGGAGGTCGCCGAACGCTTGGGATACGTTCGGTTGCCGTCGGGCATCATCGACTACGTGCGGACCGAGTTGCGCTAGGTAACTTCTATTGGCGGCGACTCAATCCGGCCTCAGGCGCCGACCGACAGGCGAACCCAATAGCGAGCTATCTAGCCAGCCTGGTTTTAAACACCGCCGATTAGGCCTTTGGTTGGCCAAACAGCCGCGCCAAAATGTTAAACATCAGCACAATCAGCACCAGCACGAGGGACGCGGTCCAGGCCAGTTCGATCTGGTTCTCGAAGGGCATGCCCGAGAAGTTGTAGATCAGGATCGACAGCGATGCCGTCGGCTCCATCAACTCGCTGATGTAGTAATTGCTGAACAGGGCCGTGAACAACAACGGCGCCGACTCACCCGCTGCGCCAGCGATGGCCAGCATGATGCCGGTGAGGATACCTGGCAGACCGGTGGGCAATACCACCTTGGTAATCACCTGGGTGCGGGTGCAGCCCATCCCATAGGCAGCGTCCTTCATACGCCGCGGCACCTGCTTGATCGCCTCTTCGGCAGCCAAAACGACCGTTGGCAGCATCAACACTGAAAGCGCGACGCCACCGGCCAGGGCCGAATAACCGAAGTTGATGACGAGCACCGAGTAGATAAATACACCCGCCAAGATAGAAGGGAAGCCGGTCAGCACCTTGGCCAAGAAGCGCGCTGTGGTAGCGATCTTGCCGTCCGGTTCGAGCATGGCCAGGTAGATCGCCGCGAATAGGCCGAAGGGGACGCTGATTAGGGCCGCGATACCAACCATCAGCAGGGTGCCGACGATGGCTGGCCCGATGCCGCCGCCCATCTCGAAACCAGCCGGGGGCAGTTCGGTGAGCACTTCGACGAAGTCGGCGCCAAACAATCGTCCGCCACCCTGCGCCAGCAGCATATAGATCACCGATAGCAACGGGATTGAGGCAATCAGCGCGGAAAGCCAAGTCAGTAGGGTCAGCAGATTGTTTTTGATCGCGCGGCGCTCGAACGGGCGCCGGTCAAGATTTGGGCGAACGATTCCTTCATCGGCTGCCGTAGTGAGCTCGCTATCCGTCATCATTTTCCCTCGAACTTACGCGTGGTCATTTGCTGGATGCCCAGGCCGAGCACGTTGACGACGAAGGTAATCACCAATAGCACAAGGGCTGCATACATCAGCGCCTGCACCTCCATAGGACCGGCCTCCGGGAAGCTGGACGCAAGTAGCGCGGCCAAGGTGTTTGCCGGGGCGAACAGCGACAGGCTGATTTGATTGCTGTTGCCAATCAGCATTGCCAACGCCATGGTCTCGCCCAGCGCGCGACCGAAGCCCAACACCAAGGCCGCGAGGATTCCGCTCGAAGCCGTCGGCAGCATCACCTTGAGAATGACCTCCCACTTGGTGGCGCCCATCCCGTAGGCGGCCTCTTTCACCTTGTAGGGTATTCGGCGGAAGGCATCGACGGAGATTGCCGCCACGGTTGGTAGGATCATAATCGCTAGCACCAGGGAGGCCGGCGCCATCCCGGGACCGCTCAGGTCGGTACCAAACAGCGGAATCCACGGAAACTGCGCATGCAGCCATTCCGCGATGGGGCGGATCATTGGGATTAGCACGTAGATGCCCCAGAGGCCATAGACGACCGACGGAATCGCCGCCAATAATTCGACAGTGGTCCGGAACACCAACGCCATGCGGTGATGGATGAAGCCCTGGGTGAGGAAGATTGCAATAGAAACGCCGAAAAACCCTCCCAACAACAAGGCCAGCAGAGAGCTATAGAGCGTGCCCCAGATCTCTGGCAGCACACCAAACACCCCTTGGTTTGCGTCCCAGGTGGTGCCGACCCAAAACCCAAAGCCGTGCTCCTGAACCGCAGGCAGCGCCTCTTCGCCAATGTCCCAGAGGATGAACGCCACAAGCGCGATGATCAACATCGCAAAGGCAGAGGCGATGGTTCGGAACAGCGCGTCGCGGGTCATTTCAGCGGATGACGGGGCCCGGGTGATCGAGCCGGAGGAACCGGCCTGCGCGAACGGATTCTTGACCATGATTTTGAATTCCTGGCGAGCCGCGAACTAAGCCGTTTGAACGATCGGCGGAGATGAACTTAGACAGAATAGAAATGTGACATACATCGCCCGTCATCGGCGTCTGACCGCTGACCAAATGTTGGGCGGCATGCCCCATTTCAAACGGGACAGAACAACCCATCGTCAGCGGCGCGAGAGCAAGACGCGCAGCTTATCAAAGCCCAAGGGCTCAGCGCCCAGGTCTGGTACAAATGATCGCTCTTCTCGGTTTATCGCAACAGCTGGCTCCGGTAACATCGGGCCTGTTCCCGACTGTCGTCTCAACCATCCTCAACAGCCGTCCTTGCGATTTGAGTCTCAATCCTCGTCCCGCCTATCGACACCCATCGGAATCAAGGAGCCCATCATGATCCTCTCCGCCTTCCTCGCCGGCCTTGCGCTGTACCTGGTATTCAAGGTCTTCATCCGCGCCTTCTACACCGTCAAACCCAACGAGCGCGCAGTGCTGACCTCTTTCGGTCGCGCCCAGCGGGTCGGTGACCAACTGGTGGAAGATGCAAGCCTAAACGTTGACGAGCAGGCCCGCTACCAGTATCCACTGGTGCGCACCATCGGCCCCGGTGGACCCTATTTTAAATGGCCCTGGCAGCAGGTGCATAAGGTGGACATCGCTACCCAATCCATCGACCTGACCTGGGACCCGACCAAGCGCCAGACCACGATCGAGGCGGTGACCAAAGATAACCTCACCACCGGCGTCGACGGCCAGATCCGATTCCGCGCCTCCACCGGTAACCTGTACGCCTTTTGCTTCGGCGTCGACAGCCCGCTGGAGCATGTGATGGGCTATTTCATCTCGGTGCTGCGCGAACGCATGGCCAACTTCGTCGACCCCAAGGGACAGAGCCTGATTGAGGGCACCGAGTTGGCCAATGAGAGCGGCAGCGCCGCCGCCGAGTTGTCCGAAGGGGTTTCGATCAATGACTTGCGCAAGAACCTACCGCTGCTGAACGACTATATGGAACAGCAGTGCCGTTCCACCGGCGCCCGCTACGGCATCGAGCTGGACGCGGCCCTGATCACGCAAATCGACCCGCCAGCCGAGGTCGACCGGGCGCTGTCGGCCATCAACAGCACCCGCAATCAGGTGGCCGCGGACATCAGCACCGCACGCGCCGACGCCGAACAGCAGATCACAATGAGCAAACGCGCGGTGGACATCGCCAGCAACAACGCCCAGGCGGAGGTCGCGCCGCTGCGCGAGCTCGCCAAGACCCTGACCGAGATCAAGGCCAGCGGCGGCTCGCATGCGCTGGCCGCCTATGTGCGCAATATGCGCATCCCGCTGCTGACGCGCGCTCGGCGCATCGTTCAGAGCACCGGATCATCCTCTGGCGCGGCGTCCGGACCACAAAACGCAGCAGAGACCGGCCCGACAACCACCGAAGCCGCCCAGGCCGGGCGTTCATAATTAGGAGACCTGTCATGCCACTCGATCCAGCCCCCTATGCCATCGCCTTCGTGCTCGGCCTCGTTGCAATCCCGCTGCTGCTGCGCATCGCCACCGCCTTCGGACTCTACGCCGTTGTGCGCGAACGCGAGGCCCAGGTCTACACGCTGTTTGGCAAGGTCATAGGCACCCTCAGCGAACCCGGGCTACGCTTTCCGCTGGCCCACTTCGGATTGACCGCCTTGCTGCTGCCCTTTTTCGGCAAGAAGCAAGTGGTCAGCACCATGCTGCGCCAACGTTATCTGCGCGACCAGATGGTCAACTCCGAAGAAGGTACGCCCATGGGCGTCGGCATCTGGTACGAGATGCGCGTGAGCGACCCGGTGGCCTACCTGTTCAACAACGCCGACCCGGAGGGCTCGCTGCAGGCCAATGTCGCCAGCGCCACCATCTCCACGCTGAGCAACCTGGAGATGGACAAGCTGCTCGAAGACCGCCACCAGCTCAGCCGCAAGGTGCGCGCGACCGTCTCCCCGCTGTCGGAAAAATGGGGCTATCAGCTCGGCTCGGTCTACATCCGCAAGGTCGCCTTCACCGACCGCGACATGGTCGACAACATCACCGATAAGGTGGTCAAGCGCCTGGTACAGGTCACCAGCGCCATGCGCCAAGACGGCGAGAACCGCGTCGGCCTGATCCAGAGCCAGACCGCCTACAAGGTCTCCGAAAAGATGGCCGAGGCCGCCGCCACCCGCCCGTCGGTGGTCGGTGAGGCCCTGAACGGCATCGCCAAGCAAGACCCCGAGGTGCTCGACGCCGTGTTGCAGGTGATGGAAAACGAGCAGTTGATCGCCTCCGGCGCCGACGTGGACGTGCTGCCCGGCAACCTGCAGGTCTTGGTGTCGCTCACCAGCCCCGGCGGCGCGCCAAGCCAGCCGGAGCCGGCAACATCCTCTGCCTGGACACCCGGCCGTCCGGCCCAGTTTAAGATCGACGACCGGGCATTCTCCTAGCAGCGAACGCCGATCCGGCTCCAACCTGGCGGCCTTGTTGTGATCACCGATGGTCGAGGCCTGGTCGCCTGGTCGCCTGGTCGCCTCATTCCATAATCCAGAGGCGCCAGGCCCTGTTGCTTGACGGACAAACCGCCGATGGCGAATCCGCATCTCGATACGCTAGCGCCTACCACCCGCATCGACGGCGAGGATGTCAAGCAGGACCGACCTACCCTGAAGCTCGACTCCTGGAGGACAGCCAAGCAATCATGAGGTAACAAACCTGCGATTGGCGCGCTATTCGCCCTGCGCCGCGGCATTCGCCGGGGTGCGCCTCGACGGCGGTCGGCTGGATGCGACCGCGTATTCTTCCGATGTCGAGACAAGGGCGCTGAGCGTTCGGACGCGAGCGCCTGGGGCAACTGCTCAACGAGGACATGCAGGCGCACGTGCGCGACGTGCTTCTGGGTTTGCACCGCTGTTGCGGCAGAGGGTCCGGCGTCGGCCGACGGCCCGACGCCAAGCCTGGCGACGCGCGTCGAGTTGGCCGACGTCTTCGTTGATACGTTCTTTCGCGGTATCGATAGCGGCGACGTCAAGCTCGCGTCGTTCGACCGCGACCTTGCCTGGCCGACAGCGCCGGCAGATATCGGAGATGCCTGAAGCGTCTTGCCCTGAGCGGTTCACTCAGGGCGCTGCGTAGCGCACAATGGCCGGCGACAAACTCAGGTCTCGCGTCGGCAGCTCGGCTAGACAGATCGAGTCGTTAACCAAACAGGCGAGGAGGAGCGAGCGGATGGCTTGGATCTATCTGATCATTGCAGGCATGTTCGAATGGGGCTGGCCAGTTGGGCTCAAGCTGGGGATGGCCGACGCCGGTCTGCGCTGGGGTTGGATCGGTTTCGCCATCGTCTGCATGACCGCCAGCGGTGCCTTGCTGCTGATCGCGCAGAAGACCATTCCAATGGGCACCGCCTATGCGGTCTGGACCGGCATCGGCGCGGTTGGCACCTTCGTGATCGGCCTGCTGCTGTTCAGCGAGCCGGCGACCATGGCGCGCTTCTTCTTTGTCGGCCTGATCATCGTCGGCATCATTGGGTTGAAGTTTGCATGACCCTCATCTCCCTGAGCCCTTTTGATTTGACCCTGGCCGCCGGGCTGGTGCTGCTGCTGGCGGCAGTCTCGTGGCGGCTGCGCCTTGGCGTGCAACGGCGCATTCTGATCGCCGCCGCACGCAGCTGCGTGCAACTGGTGCTGCTGGGGCTAGTGCTGAAGGTGCTGTTCGAAACCACCGACCCGCTGCTGATCGGCCTGCTGGTGGTGATCATGCTCTCGGTCGCCGGCTGGGAGGTGATGGCGAGACAGACGCGCCGTTTCCGTGGCACCTGGGGCTACGGCATCGGCGCCCTATCGATGTTCTTGTCCTCGTTCAGCATCACTGTGCTTGCGCTCACCGTCATTATCGGCGTCAAGCCCTGGTATCAGCCGCAATACCTGATCCCCTTGTTGGGGATGTTGCTCGGCAATACCATGAGTGGCATCGCTATCGCACTGGACGGCCTCACACGCCAGGCATCGGAGGCGCAAAACCGCATCGAGGCGCGACTCCTGCTCGGCGCCACCTGGAGCGAGGCCATCGAAGACATCCGTCGCGATGCATTGCGCTCCGGCCTGATCCCCATCGTCAACGCCATGGCCAGCGCCGGTGTCGTCAGCCTCCCAGGCATGATGACCGGGCAGATCCTCGCCGGCAGCCCTCCGATGGAGGCCGCCAAATACCAGTTGCTGATCATGTTTCTCATCGCTGCCGGCACTGGACTCGGTAGCGTCGCGGCGGTCTGGATCGGCTCAAAGCGGCTATTCGACGAGCGTCAGCGGCTGCGGCTCGACCGGCTGGCAGCGGGACGCCAGGGCTGACCCTTCGCCCTGGGTAGCGCCGTTGTGGTCCATTCGCGTCACCCTGTCGTGTTGCCGCCGCCCAACCCTCCGAGCGCTGCTCCAACAGGCGCCAACGGCGATCATTGATCCAGTGGCCCTAGCCGTGCTCCGAGCGCTGCCCGCGGGTGCGGCTCGATGGCGAGTTGCGACAAGGCCTTCGCGAAGGCGCCGATGCCGGAGCGCTCGAGCGACACACAGGGCTTGTCGGTGCCAAGTCCGCCTGTTGGCGGGCAGCTAACCACTGCTATTCGGCATAGCCGCCGCCGTAACCGCCGCCGCGAGCGAAGACGCTTGACTGACCTGCTGGCACCACGGTGACGCCGCCCTTGGAGACCGTGTAGCGCTGACTGTCGGCTTCCGTGTCATAGCCGATCACCGTGTCGGGATCGATGATGTTGTGGCGGTCGATGATGACGCGGCGCAGGCGTGATCCTTTGCAGACGCGCACATAGTCCATGACAATACAGTCTTCCAGTACCACATCTTCTTCGATCACGGCCTCGCGGCGGATGATGGAGTTGGAGATGAGCGCATTCTCATGGACAACGGATGCGGCGCCGAGCAAGGCGTTATCGATGCGCGCGCCCAGCACCCGCGCCACCGGCCCCTGATAGTTGCTCGAATAGATGGGCCAGTCGGGATTAAAGGCGTCGAAGGTGGGTTCGGCGCCGAGTACGTCCTTGTGCGTGTCGAAGTAGGCGTCTATGTTGCCGACATCGCGCCAGTACACTTTTTGTTCATAGGGCTTGATGCCGGGAATGACGTTGCTGGCGAAATCGTAGGCGAACAGCCGGTGGCCGCTTGCCAGAAGCCGCGGCAATACATGCTGTCCGAAATCCGTCTCGCCAGCTTGCTGCGATGCCTCCAGGGCCTCGATCAACACCTTGGCGCTGAAGACGTAATTGCCCATGGAGGCATAAGCGCTGGATGGGTCGCTTTCCAGCGCCGAGGGGTTTTCAGGCTTTTCCTGAAAGGCATCAATGCGACCGTCGCCGTGGGCGGCGATGACGCCGAAACTCTTCGCATCCTCCAGCGGAACCGGCAGCGCGGCGATGGTGACATCGGCGTCGCGCTCCTTGTGAAAGTCCACCATCTGCTGTATGTCCATGCGGTAGATGTGATCGGCACCGAACACCACCACATAGTCCGGTGCGTGCTCTTCAATCAGATTGGCATTCTGGTGTACCGCGTCGGCGGTGCCTTGGAACCAAGACTCGCCGTAGCGCATCTGTGGCGGCACCACGGTGACGAATTGATCTTTTAATAGCGGTGAGATCGTCCACGCTTTGCGTACGTGCTCGATTAGCGACTGCGACTTGTACTGTACCAACAGGTAAATGGTGCGGATCTGTGAGTTGACCAGATTGCTCAGTACAAAATCGACAAGCCGGTAGCGCGAGCCGAAGGGCACCGAAGGCTTGGAGCGGGCAGCGGTTAGCGGTTGTAGGCGCGAGCCTTGGCCGCCGGCCATGACGAACGCGATAATTCTGTCGGGCATCTCTCCTCCAGGCGCTCGGTTTTGCGCCGTTATTGTCTCAGTCTAACGAGTCGGTATCTTGGTGCGGGGCGTTTCAGGATCGCGGTGCAACGTCGAGACCGGGCCGAGGTCCTATAATAAACTGGCGCTGCCCCTCTTGCGCGAACTTGATGCTGCTTCCTTGATACAGCGCGGTCCATGGTTTGCATTGGGTTGCCGCATCTCGGCGCTGCACGCAAAATCCGTCAACGCACTGGGTTGTGTCGGATGTTCTTGGCCGACCCGCGAGCGAAGTTTTATTTGGATTGCCGATGTCGATTATTACCTTTTCTGAATTCGGCGAGGTCATGCCGCAGGCCGACGCGAGCTCCACGGCGTGCCGCCGGGTCCGTGCATTGCCTGCAAGGATGCCAAGCGCCAAGGGCCGAGGACCGCGGTGCGGCGCGATCGAGCCATCGAGGGTGTCTCTTATTGACGCCCTGGTGGGCCGCCGTGCGAGTGCCGCGCCGCGCGCCTTGGTTGTGCTGAGCGCGCTCGCGCTCTTGTTGATGCCGGTCGCCAGCGCAACGGCGGGTCCTTCGGTCGGTGAACTGCTGGCTGCCTGCGAGCGCGGCCTCGCGCAGGGCAACGTCGGCGTCGATTCCGCCTTATGTGAATGGTATGCCGTGCCCTGCGACTGCAAACTGAGCCGACCCAAGGCCGAGCTGGAGCCTTGGTGCATGCCAGCGGACGAATCCATAGACGCAGCCATGCTGGCGATGATCGATGAGCTCAAGCGTGCGCCAGATCGGAGACTGCCCGCCGAGCAGGTTGTGCCGGGCATGCTCAGTCGACTCTACCCTTGCGCGCCCTGAGCCGATGCACTACAAGCGCCTGTTGGTAGCGATGCGCCAGTTTGCCATTTGGCGGCATTGTGGTTAGCAAAATGGAATCCCCGCGGGAGCGAAACCGCTACATCGGCTTCGCCGTGCGACGCCTACCCGGCGTGCAAATCATCATGGCGGGGTTCGGCGCCAAGCCAACCGAGACCAACAACGCCCTGTTTATTGCCAAGACGTTGAATTTCGACCGGCTGCTCAGCAGCAATCGGCGCTATGATGCGGGGGATCGCTACTGGCGCCGGGGTCGAACCAGTCTCGCCTTCGATGCGCTGACGCATTGGAAGCCTCGCCGGCCCAGTTCGGCGCTGTCACCGCGGGCCTTCGACGCGCCGATCGCTGCGATTTCAAGGCCGCCGAAGTCTTCTGTATCATCGCCTAGGGTAAGCACGCCCAATCGCCCGTTATGTTCAAGAAATCTGGGCAAGTCACCCCCGTCAACGGCTTTAACGGCGGGCGCAACGAACACTATCCGAACAACAAGGCGGTCGATCCCGTCACCGGCAAGCCCCACACCCGCCAAAGCGTCCAGTTCCCCGAATGCATCAATACCTAGCCCTCCTCCAGGATGTCGTCGATAACGGCAGCGACAAATCCGATCGTACCGGAGTCGGCACGCGCTCGGTGTTTGGGCGCCAGGTGCGGTTTGACCTGGGTGCCGGTTTTCCGCTGTTGACCACCAAGCGGATTCATCTCAAGAGCGTCATTGAGGAACTGCTTTGGTTTCTTTCCGGTTCTACCGACAACCATTGGCTGAACGAACGTGGAGTAAGTATTTGGGACGAATGGGCGGCGCCGGGCGGGGAGCTCGGGCCCATCTACGGTGCCCAATGGCGCAGTTGGGGGGCACCGGATGGTCGTGCCATCGACCAGATCGGCGAGCTGTTGGAGCAGATTCGCCGCGATCCGGACTCGCGCCGCCTGCTGGTGTCTGCCTGGAATCCGGCAGACCTTCCACTGCCGGGTCTTTCACCGGCCGATAATGCCGCGGCCGGCCGCATGGCGCTTGCGCCCTGTCACTGTCTGTTCCAGTTTTATGTGCAGGACGGGCGCCTTTCCTGTCAACTCTACCAGCGCAGCGCGGACCTGTTCCTGGGCGTACCCTTTAACATCGCGAGTTATGCGCTGCTGACGCACATGATAGCGCAGCAATGCGATCTGATCCCTGGGGAGTTCGTGCACGTATTCGGCGATTTGCATCTGTACCGGAACCATCTCAACGACAACATCGTCTTCGAGCAACTGCGGCGTACGCCGCGAGCGTTGCCGCGGCTGCTGGTCCACCGTCGACCGGCAAGCCTGTTTGACTACAGCCTCAATGATTTCGAATTTACCGACTATCACCCCTATCCGGGCATTCGTGCCCCAATCGCAGTCTAGGCCGGATCAGCCCGAGCGCTTCCTGGCCGAGCAAGGAGTCTTCGCTTGACACAAGCCCTGATCGACTATGCGCTGTTCGCAGCCAAATCATTCACCGTCATTGTCTTTTTCGGCATGGTGTTACTCCTGTTGGTGCGTGCGCGACAGCATTCCGGCGTTGCCGGTAACGGGGACGGTGGCCGCTTGGAAGTCATCAGCCTCAATGATCGCTACGCCGACATGGTCGACGCGATCAAAGGCGCGACCTTACCCCCCAAGGTCTACAAGAAGGCCGCCAAGGCCGAGCGCAAGGCCGACAAGCAGCGCATGAAGGCCGAGGAGGCCGCGCTCAAGCGCCTATTCGTCATCGACTTTCACGGCGACATCATGGCAAGCGAGGTCGGCGGTCTACGGGAGATGGTCTCCGCGCTGCTCATTGAGGCCGGCGCCGACGACGAGGTGCTGGTGCGCATCGAGAATGCCGGCGGTGCCGTGCATGAACACGGGCTCGCCGCGTCGCAACTGTTGCGGCTGCGCAAGCGCGGCATCGCGCTTACTGTCGCCGTCGACAAGGTCGCCGCCAGCGGCGGTTATCTGATGGCCTGCGTCGCTGATCGCATTATCGCCGCGCCATTCGCCGTCATCGGCTCCATCGGCGTGCTCGCCGAGTTACCCAACTTCCATCGATTGTTGGAACGCAACGGCGTCGACTTTGAACTGCACACCGCCGGAGAACACAAACGCACACTGACGCTCTTTGGCGAGAACACCGACGAGGGCCGGACCAAACTGCAGGAGCAACTAGAGGAAACACACCAACTGTTCAAAGCCTTCATCCGGGAGTACCGTACCGATCTAGACGTCGATGCGGTCGCCACGGGCGAGTACTGGCATGGCGAACGGGCCTTGGCGCTGGGTCTGGTGGACGAACTCAAGACCAGCGACGACTATCTGCTAGGCGCGCGCGACAATGCGGAATTGTTCAAACTGCGCTACAAGGCCCGGAAGCGTCCGCTAGAGCGGCTGCTTGGGGCGATGCGGGTCGGCGCATCTCGATTGCTTGGCCGCTTGATTGCTTGGGTTGGCTGATCGCGCCGACAGCGGCCAGCTTGGAGTCTAGCTGTTAGTCTCAAGTAACGAGTCTTGCCCCTAGATGCTTTGTCGGAGCGGTTTTGCAGCCGCGGCTCGGATCGCGCGACGACAGTCGCGGCTGCAAGCCGCTCCCATCGCTGAGCTTGAGGATATAGGGATTCGGGCCGCCCTATAAGACCCAGGCATTCGGTCTCAGGACATGAATCAACTGTTGCTCGCACATCAAACGACAATACGGATGAACGCCGATCGCAAGGCTAAGCGCAACGCCGCTGACAGGAGGTGCTCGCACCTGCTGACCTGGTGCGACCCAAGCCCTCGTCCATCGGCCGGGTCTATTGCATGGGTCCGACCGAACCAGGCCGCGCTCGCGGAGCACCGATCTGGAGGCCGATTCAGAGTGAGTTGGCCGACGCCGTTGGTGATGCTTCTGCTGCTGAGTTGTCTGGCGCAACCGCTGATGGCGCAATCCGGAGACCAGGCGAGCATCGACGCGTGCAATACGCCGAACCAGCGTATCATCGCCCAGCTTGAGGCCCTCTACGAGGCCGCCGAGGATGAGCGGGCGCGTTTGAGCCTGGAGAACGCCAATCTGAAGAAGCGGCTACAGCAAAGCGGCGCGCTCGCCGCCTTGTCCCTGCGGATTGATGAACAGTCCGCGGTACTGGCGAGGCTGGCGGAGCGGCTTAACCTGGACGCGGAAGCGCCTGATAGCCCGGCGGGGCCCAACTCTGATACTGTTTCGATGCTGGATGAGAATGCCCAATTGCAGGCCGAACTCGATGCCACCAGCCGCCGCTTGCAGTTGCTGATAGAGCAGTTTGGCGAGGCACACCGGCTGCGACTTGATGCACTGGCCGAGGCCGCCGCGGCACGAGGTAACAGCGCCGAACTCAATGCCCGGTTGCGGCAACGCGTACAGGCCGCCGACGAAGCAATGATGCGCGCCGACAAGTCAGAAAAGCTCTACGCCGCGCTGGAGGAGGCGCATCTGCGGGTCAGCACCGAAAACGAACGCCTCAGTCGAGACTTGGCCACCGCCCGCGAGCGACAGGCCGAGGCCCTGCGGCGCGTTGTCGAACTCGACAGCCTGATTGCCAGCGCAGAGGCTAGGGGGTTGCCGTTCGCCGATACCGGCGGCGCCAGGGTGGAGACGGCGGACAATGGCGCTAGCGACGCCATTCAAATGAACTCCGATGTCACCAAGGCCGGCAGCAACAGCGACAGCAACTCTGGCAAGTCACTCCCCGTGATCTATCGGGTCCGCGCCGACGACACGCTGTCTGGCATCAGCAACAAGGTCTACGGCAACCCCAACGACTGGAGGCGCATCTTTGAGGCCAATCGCCAACTGCTGCAAACGCCGGACGATCTTGCGCTGGGCATGAGTCTGGTTATCCCCTAACGCGACAGCGCCGAGATCCTTAGTCGTCATCGAATGACTGCGAGACAACGACAAGACTGTCTAGAAACCCGGGCGACTTTCCGGCCTTTCCGTTCAGGATAAACCAAGTCTCAACCAAGTCTCAACCAAGTCCAACCTCAGCCTCGCATCCTAAGAGCCGATCCAAGACGCCTAATCCGCCAGCAGTGGTGGATGTGCGGATGGCGGGCAAAGTCGCGCGGTATGGTCGCCGCGGTGATGTCCTCAATCTGGAGCCCCGCCAGCGACTCGGCGTCGAGTCGGAAGCGGCGCAGGTTGGTCGAGAACACCAACTCGCCGTCTTCCGTCAGCAGGTCCGTTGCGGCGTAGATCAATTCGACGTGGTCGCGCTGCACGTCGAAGGTGCCCTGCATGCGTTTAGAGGAGGAGAAGCTCGGTGGGTCCAGCAGGATCAGCCCGAAGTGGCCGTGATAGGCGCGGGCGTTGTGCAGCCAGTCGATGCAGTCCGCCTGGATCAACTCGTGGTTGCGACCGCTGTAGCCATTTAGGGACAGGTTGCGGCGCGCCCAGTCGATGTAGGTGCGCGACATGTCGAGGGTGGTGGTGGAGCGTGCGCCGCCGCGCGCCGCGTGTGCGCTGGCGCTGCCGCTGTAGCCGAATAGATTCAAAAAGCGTCGCTCGGGGGCCAGTTGGCCGATCAGGCGGCGAACCTCACGATGATCAAGGAACAGGCCGGTGTCGAGATAGTCCTCGAAGTTGACCATCAGCCGCAGCCCGTCCTCCGCGACCTCGTGAAAATGGCCGTTGGCGGCCAGGCGTTCGTACTGCGCCGTGCCCTTTTGCTGTCGCCGCATCTTGTAGAAGATGTCCTGCTCTGGGACCTCCAGCACCTCCGGGATGACCGCCAGCGCCTCGCGTAAGCGGCGGCGCGCATCCCGCGGGTCGATGCTGGCAGGGGCGGCGTATTCTTGTACGTGCACGAAGCGCCGCGCCGGTGCACTCGGTGGATTGTCTCGGCCGCTGTCCGAGCGAGCGGCGCCGTAGATGTCGATGGCAACTGCATACTCGGGCAGGTCGGCGTCGTAGAGCCGGTAGCAGGAGATGCCCTCGGCACGCAGCCATTTTCTCAGAGCCTTTTGTTTCTTGCGCAGCCGGTTCGCGAACATCTCGGCGCCGGGACCACGCTCGGCCGCGGGCAGCGGGCGCGGCTTGTCTGAGACATGAGCCGCGGCGCTGATGTCGAAATGGAGCAGCCGGCATTCCACGGGGCCGTTGTAGAGGGTATGCAAACGCTGCGCGCGCAGCCCCATGCGTTTGCCGAGGTCTGGGTTACCGGTGAAGACCGCCGCGCGCCAGCCGTCGAAATGCTGCTTCAGCCGGTCGCCCAGCAGCGCATACAGGGCTGGTAGGTGGCTGTCGCCGCCGAGACGCAGGCCGTAGGGCGGGTTGGTGACAACCAAACCGGGCCCTTCTTGAGCGAGTGGGCGGCAGTCGGCGAGGTCGGACTGCTCGAAGCGGATGAAGCGGGTGAGGCCAGCGCGTTGGGCATTATCCTGGGCCAGTCGAACCGTACTCGGGTCGCGATCGCAGCCACGGATAGGCGGACCCGCGGCCTTCAGCCGCTCCAATCCGGCCTGCTGTCGCTTGCGGGCCTCTACCAGTAGCGTTTGCCATGCATCGGCGTCATGCCCGAGCCAGCCGGTGAAGCCCCAATGGTCGCGTAGCAGTGCCGGGGCGATATCCGCGGCGATCATCGTGGCCTCAATGGGCAGCGTGCCGGAGCCGCATAAGGGGTCGAGTAGGGCGCCGCCGTCGGCGGCGATGGCCGGCCAGCCGGCGCGCAGCAAGATGGCCGCGGCCAGCGTCTCTTTCAGCGGCGCGGCGCCGCCCTCGGCACGATAGCCGCGCCGGTGCAGCGAGTCTCCGGACAGGTCCAGCGACAACGTTGCCTGGTCCCGAAACAGATGACAATACAGCGCGACGTCCGGACATGCGGTGTCGACATTCGGTCTTGAGCCGGTGCGCTCGCGGAACTGATCCACCACGGCATCCTTGATCTTCAACGCCGCAAAGCGGCCATGGTCGATACCTGAGCCTGCGCTGTCGGCATGCACGGCGAGGGTCCGGTCGAGGTCTAGATGCACGGACCAGTCGATGGCGCGCACGCTGGCGTAGAGCGCCCCGGCGTCGGCTGCCTCGAACTGCGCCAGAGGCAAGAGCACCCTGTTGGCGATCCGTGACCACAGGCAGGCCCGGTAGGCATCGGCGAGGGTACCGCTGACGCGCGCACCGGCGCGGGTCTCGGTGACGGCGGGAAGCCCCAGTCCGCGCAATTCCTCGGCGAGCAGGGTCTCAAGATTGCGGGCGGTGGTGACGAAGAAGTCTGTCGCGGGCATTGAGTCGGTCATTTGTTGTCGTTCTGGATTATTGCGGCTTGATCGTCGTCTGGGTCTGTCGCCCGCACGGTGTTGGGCAGGTGCTCGCGCAGGGTCTCGGCGAAGGCATCCAGCGCGGCACGACGCGGAAAGCTGCGGCGGTAGACCAACGAGATGCGTCGATAGGCGGCATCGAAGGCCAAAGGGCGAGCGATGATGCCGGTGTCGGTCATCCAGCCGCCGCGAATGGCCAGTGCCGGCACCAGCGTGCAGCCGAAACCGGCGCCTACCAGCTGCAGCAATGTCTCAAGGCTAGCGGCGCGCAGGTCCGCCATCTCGCCTTCGCGGGGGCGGTCGGCCAGGTGGCAGATTTCCATGACCTGGTGGGTCAGGCAGTGGCCCTCAGAGAGCAGCAGCAGTTCAATCTGCTCCAGATCGGTCTCGTTGATCTCGTCCTTGTCATACAGCGGGTGATCGCGGGGGTGCGCGAGCCAGAAGGGCTCGTCGAACAGCGGTATCAGTGCCAAGTCTGGGTCCGTGACTGGCGTAGCCAAGAGCGCGGCGTCGAGTTCATGCTGTTGCAGCCGACGCATCAGGGAGTCCGTGATCTCTTCGAACAACACCAACTTGAGCTGCGGATAGCGGCGTTTCAGCGGCACCAGGATCAGCGGCATCAGATAGGGGCTCAGGGTCGGGATGGCACCCACCCGTAGTGGTCCGGACAAGGGGTCTTGATGGGCGCGCGCCACCTGTTCCATGGCGTCCGCCTGCTCCATCAGCAGTCGCGCGTGGGACAGCAACTCGACACCGATCGGTGTGATTTCGACCGAACGGTTGGTGCGCTCGAAGATGGTCACTCCGAGTTGGTCCTCAAGCTTCTTGATCTGACCGCTCAGGGTCGGTTGGCTGACAAAGCAGCGCTCCGCCGCGCGACCGAAGTGGCGCGTTTCGGCGACGGCCAAGATGTATTTGATGTCGCGTAGATTCATGCCTGCTGTCTGGACCCATCCTTTGAGATGAATTGATGTCTTAGAACTTCATGTACGCGCGTGCGGCAGCGTGAAGGCATTGCCAGCGATGGTGACCTGCGCTTTGCCGGCTCCGGCCATCGCAAACACCTCGCCCGACCAGGATTCGTGATGGACTGGCGAACGCGTCTCGCCGCAAGCTATTCGTCAGCGGTGGACCCCGCGGCGTCGAAAAGGTTGCACATGATGGCGCTACGCTCTCTGGTAGATTTCGCTGAGTATAGCGTCCTGGGCAGAGCGCTTCTCGTGGCTAATCGAACAACATGGCCGATATCACGGACTGCCCGACAGCATGCTCGCTGGATCCTCCGCAGGCGCCAGTTGTTTGCGGATGAGTTGAATTTTAGGGCAACGACGCGCTTGTTGGCGAAAGGGCCGAGGGCCGAGGGCCGAGGGCCGAGGGCCGAGGGCCAGGGGCCAAAGATGCGCGATTGGCCTGTGGAGCGATCCTCGACCCTTGGCCCAATTGAGGGCGCTCACAGGTCGATTATCGCGGCGCCGTGCTCTCGTCGCCTTTACGCCTCGCTTCGCTACACAATATAAACGCTTGCTTGAAATGTGACTCTGCGTCAAAATATGACCAACAGTCACAAATTGAATCTCAATCACTGCAATGGCCCTGCAAGATCGTAAGCAACGGGAGTTTGAGCGCCGCGAGCAGGACATCCTGACCGCGGCGCTGGACTTGTGTTCGACGCCGCGTTGGGAATCGGTGACAGTGGAGCAGATCGCGGATCGGGCAGAGGTCGGCAAAGGCACGGTTTACAAGCACTTTGCCAGCAAGGACGAGTTGCTGTTTCGGTTGACGATGCGCTTCTACCGCGGTTTGTTGCTGCGGCTCAATGACGAGACGGCCGGTAGTAGCCCGCTGGATCAACTACGCGCCGCGGCCGAGCGCGCGCTGCGTTACCACATCGACCATAGCGAATACCGTTATGTAGTGACCTATTGCGAGCGTATCGACTTTAAGGAACGCGCCGATCGCGCCTGGCGCGACGACTTCCTAGAACTGGACCGCGCCTTTCAGACCTGGGGCAACCCGATCGTCGAAACCGGCATGGCGCTCGGGCAGTTTCAGCGCCGACCCCTGATGCAGGTGATGATCGGCCTACATGCCTGCTACAAGGGTGCGGCCGCGATGATCTGGGCCGCGGATGACTGGTGCCCGATGGGCGACGACGAGACGCTGGTGAATGCGGCGACAGGGTTCATGATCAGCGGCCTTCGCGGTTGTACCTCAGGAGATTGACAATGAAACACTCCGCCTTCCTTTCCCTGGGGTTGCTCGTTGCTGTGGCGGCCTGGATGGCGAGCGGCTTTTTGGTTGGCGCGGCGCGCACCGAACCCGGGCTGAGCCAGGCCTCCGCGGCCTCGGGCACTGCCGCTCCTGTGCCTCGCGAGTCCGCGCCGATGCGGGTGCGCGTGGCCGATCTCAGGGCCGAGACCGTGACGCGTGAGGTGCTGATTGAGGGTCAGTTGGAGCCGCGTCGGCAGGTCGAGATCCGAGCGCGGACCGGCGGCCAGATCGTACGGCTGCCGGTCGATAAGGGCGCACGCGTCGCCAAGGGCGACTTGCTGGCGGAGCTGTCGGTGGATGATCGCGAGGCGCAGGTCTTGCGGGCCGAGGCGCAGTTGGCGCGTCGACGACTCGATCTGTCCGCGTCCGAGCAGCTCGGCAGCAAGGGCATGCAGGCGCAGACCCTTGTCAAGGCGGCCGAGGCCGATCTCGCCGCGGCCGAGGCGGAGCTTGAGCGCTGGCGCATTGATCTGGCGCATACCCGCGTTCGCGCTCCATTCGATGGCGTCGTCGAGACGCGTGCGGTCGAATTGGGCAGTCTGCTGGAACGCGGCGATCCAGTACTGACACTGGTGGACGCATCCGTGCTCAAGGCCGTCGGCCACGTGCCCCAGCAGAGCGTGGGTTCCTTGGCGCTGGGTCAGCAGGTTGAGGTGCGGTTGCTGGACGGCCGCACGGCCTTGGGTCATATCGTCTATCTGTCGCGCGTCGCCGATTCTGAAACCCGGAGTTTTCGTGTTGAGGCCGAGATGCAAAACCCGGATGGCAATCTCTTCAGCGGGGTCAGTGCGGAGTTGCGGATAGCCGTCGCGCAAGAGCCAGCGCATTTCCTGTCGCCAGCGGTGTTGACCTTGGACGACGACGGACAGGTGGGGGTGAAGGTAATCGCGGAGGATGATCGGGTTGCCTTTTATCCTATCGTGCTGGTGCGTGCGGAAGCTGGCGGGGTTTGGGTGTCGGGGCTGCCCGCGCAGGTGCGGGTGATCACGCGTGGACAGGGCTTCGTGGCGTCGGGCGAGGTCGTTACGCCAGTCTCAGAGCAGATGGCGGACGCCCCGTCCACTCAGGCGAGGGGGCAGGCGACCCTGAACCGGAGCGCATCATGAACGCGCTGATCGATCTCGCCTTTGCGCGTGCTCGCACGGTCCTGCTCGTGCTGTTGTTCATCCTAGCGGCCGGTGGCGGTGCCTATCAGTCCATCCCTAAAGAATCGGAGCCGGACATCGCGGTGCCTATCATCTATGTCTCGATGGCCCACGACGGCATTTCTCCGGAGGATGCCGAACGTCTGCTGGTGCGGCCGATGGAGAAGGAGCTTCAGACCATCGAGGGCGTCAAGGAGATCAAGGGTACGGCGCGCGAAGGACAAGCGTCGGTGCAATTGGAGTTCAGCGCCGGCTTTGACAGCAAGCGGGCGCTGGCGGACGTGCGCGAGCGCGTGGACATCGCTCGCACCGAACTGCCCGACGCCAGCGACGAGCCGCGCGTCAACGAGGTCAACGTCGCGCTCTTTCCGGTCTTGACCATCGCCCTGTCTGGTTCGGTTCCAGAGCGGGGTCTGGTGCGGATTGCGCGCGACCTTAAGGATCGCATCGAGGCGCTGCCTAGTGTGTTGGAGGTCGACATTGGCGGCGACCGCGAGGCCCTGATGGAGATCATCGTCGATCCGATGATCATGGAGACCTACGGGGTCGACTACGGCGAGCTGTTCAGCCTGATCAGCAACAATAACCTGCTGGTGGCCGCTGGTGCCATGGACACCGGCGCGGGACGGCTGGTGCTGAAGGTGCCGGGCGTGGTCGAGGACATTGACGACATGTTGTCCATGCCGGTCAAGGTGGCCGGTGATCGGGTGGTGACCTTTGGCGACGTGGCGAGCATGCGCCAGAGCTTTAAGGACCCAGAAGGCTTCGCGCGGGTCGACGGTCAGGCGGCGGTGACGCTGGAGGTGAAGAAGCGGGTTGGCGCCAACATCATCGACACCATTGGCGCTGTGCGCGACCTTGTCGAGGTCGAACGAATTCAGTGGCCCGCGGACATGGAAGTTGCCTTCATGCAGGACAAGTCCGATCAGATCCGCGACATGCTGGGCGATCTGCAGAATAACGTCCTCTCCGCGATCCTGTTGGTCATGATCGTCATCATCGGTGCGCTCGGTTCGCGCTCCGCGCTGTTGGTCGGCATCGCGATCCCTGGCGCCTTCTTGGCGACCATCCTGATCCTGAACAGCTTCGGCTTCACGCTGAACATCGTCGTGCTGTTCAGCCTGATCCTAGTGGTTGGCATGTTGGTGGACGGCGCCATCGTCGTCACCGAGTTGGCGGATCGCAATCTGGCCGAAGGCCAAGCGCCAGCGGATGCCTATGCCGGGGCGGCCAAGCGCATGGCCTGGCCCGTGACCGCGTCCACGCTGACCACGTTGGCGGTATTTCTGCCGCTACTGTTCTGGCCCGGCCTGGTGGGCGAGTTCATGAAGTACCTACCTATCACGGTCATCATCGCGCTTACGGCCTCGCTGGCGATGGCGCTGGTGTTCGTTCCCGTATTGGGGCGGCTGCTGAGTTCGGTCGGCAATCCGGCGCGGAGCGATCAGGTGCCTGAGCCAAAGGCGACGCCCGATTCCACGCCGAGCTCAAAGCAGATATCGAAAGCGAAAGTGGCACCAGCGTCGGTCCAGAGCGCGGATTCAGCGCGCGACGGAACCTTGACGCAGCTCTATGTCCGCTTGCTCGCCGCTGTGTTGCGTCACCCGGGCAAGGTGCTGTTGGCGGCGCTGTCGGTTCTGCTCGGCTCCTATGCCGCCTACTTTCAACTCGGTCGGGGGGTTGAATTCTTTCCGGACGTGGAGCCGGAGTTCGCGTTGGTCCAGGTGCATGCCCGTGGCGATTTGTCAATCCGGGAGAAGGCACGGATCGTGCGCGAAGTGGAGCAGCGCATCCTCAATATGCCAGAGCTTGAGGCGGTCTACGCCCGAGCGTTCAACAGTGGTGTCGGGCAGGACCTTGCCGAGGACGTGATCGGGAGCATACAGCTTGAGTTCGTCGATTGGGATCGCCGCCGCCGGGCCACGCGCATTCTCGACGAGATCCGCGCGCGTACCGCCGACTTAGCCGGCATCCGAGTTCAAATCCGCAAGGCCGAAAATGGCCCGTCGGAGGGCAAGCCCATTCAGGTCGAACTCGCTGCCCGCGATACCGCCCGCATTCCGGCCGTTGTCGCGAAGATCCGTGGCCTCATGGCTGAACTTGGCGGTTTCGCCGACGTCGAGGACGATCGACCGCTGCCGGGTATCGAGTGGCGCCTTGAGGTAGACCGCGAGCGTGCGGCCCGCTATGGCGCCGATGTGGCAGTGCTGGGCAATGCGGTGCAGATGGTCACACAGGGCATCAAGGTCTCGGACTATCGCCCGGACGACAGCGACGACGAGGTCGACATCCGCGTGCGCTTTCCTTACGCCGAGCGCAACCTGGGCCAGCTCGACGCGCTGCGGGTGCCGACGGCCAACGGCATGGTACCGATCAGCAATTTTGTTGAGGTCAAGCCTGCCCCGAAGACGGGCACGCTGCACCGGGTCGATGCCCGCCGGGTGCTGACCATACAGGCCGGCGTGGCCGATGACGTGCTGGCGGACGATCAACTCAAGCGGCTGCGCGCCGCGATTCAAGTCGCGGATCTGGACCCGGCGGTGGCAATCACCTTCAAGGGCGAAGACGCCGATCAGCGTGAAGCGGCCCAGTTCCTCGGCAGCGCCTTTGTCGGCGCCATTGTTCTGATGGCCTTGATTCTGGTCACCCAGTTTAACAGCCTCTATCAGGCGGGCCTCGTGCTGTCCGCGATCGTCTTCTCCACCGCCGGTGTGTTGATTGGGCTGCTGGTCACGGCACAGGCATTCGGCATCGTCATGGTCGGGCTTGGCATCATCGCGTTGGCGGGCATCGTTGTGAACAACAACATCGTGCTCATCGATACCTACAACCGTCTGCGCGCAGAGGGCATGCAGACGGTCGAGGCCGCGGTCGAGACCGGCCGACGGCGCCTGAGGCCGGTGTTCCTGACCGCCTTCACCACCGTGCTTGGCCTCATGCCCATGGTGTTGGCCATGAACATTGATCTTATCGGACGCACCATCAGCTTCGGCGCGCCGTCCACCCAATGGTGGACGCAGCTCGCCAGCGCCATTGCTGGCGGCCTCAGCTTCGCAACCCTGCTGACACTGGTGCTGACGCCCTGTCTGTTGGTGCTGGGAGACCGATTTGGGAGCCGGCTGACAGCATTCTGGGCGCACCTTATGGGCCGTAAGGCGCAACTGGCGCCCCGCCATTCAACCTAGCCTCCTAGCGAGGCGATGCCTCAGACCGACGAGAGTACGGCGACCTGTTCCTGTCGGTCTGCGGCATTGTCTTTAGCTCATGTAGGCCAGCGCCTCATCACCTGGATGGGGCAGGCCAGCGGTGCGCCAGGCCGCCCGGCAACTGCCGAACAGGGCCTTGACACGCTGCTTGTCCATGCTGTGAGTCTTGCAGAGTTGGGAGACGGGGGGCAGCGAGCCATAGGTGAGGAAGTGCTCGCGCAGGTAGTAGATCACCGCCCAATGATCTTGCTCCAGCGTGCCGCGCCCGTCCATCGCGGTGATCAGGCAGGCCATGCGCTCGGTCCAGAGTCCGGGTTCGAGCAGGAAGCCGTCCTCATCGACGGGTAGGGTTTGGTGAATGGACGAGAAGCGCGTTGCATGCGGTTGGGTTTGGGGGCGCATAGGTCATCAACTCCGGTCTTGGTGGTAAATCAGTTATTTTTATGAGCGCATCAAGGGATGCGCAGGTCCGACTATACGACCTTGATCGACCGCGTCAAGTCGAAATACGATGGTGCCTGCCGGCGCTATTGGCAGGCGCGCTGGCCGGGGTCGGGCTTTACCGCCGGCTCGGTGCGCAGGATTACCGGCGGCTGGTGTTCTCGTTGTTGTTGGCGATGGCGCTGTTGTTGCTCTGGCGAGCGCTTGCGGGGCTCTAACTCGACGTGCGGCTTTATCCGCCGGTTACCGGGGGAAAGAAGGCGATTTCGTCGCCGTCTTCGATCCCGGCGTTGGGCTGCGCCATTGCTTGATTGATGGCGATGAGGACCTTGCGCTCGGGGGCCAGCGCTTCGGCCCAGGCGCCGCCCCGAGCGCGCAGCCGAGCAAGCACATCGGCGACGCTTTGAGAGTGGTCGACGGGGAGTTCTTCCGCGCCGGTACCGACGCGCTCACGCAGGCTGGCGAAGTACAGGACGCGGATCATGTCATCAGCTCGCTGAACGGGATGAAGTCTAGCCTATCGCCGGGGCTGACGGTTTGGTGTTCGGGGATGACAACGATGCCGTTGGCCCAGGTAAGCGAGGTGAGTGCCGCTGAAGAACTGCTCTTGAACACCTCGACCACCGACTCGCCGTCGGCACCGCGGCTGAGTCGCGCACGTTGGTATTCGCGGCGCTTCTTTGGCGCTGGCCAGTCGAAGGCCGCGCGGGCCGGCAGCATCAGCGGCAGCAGGTCGCCGATGACACCCTGCATGCGCAGTATGAAGGGGCGGACGAACAGACAGAAGGTCACGAACATCGACACAGGGTTGCCTGGGCAGCCGATGAACGGCGTGTCGTCGATATGGCCGAAGGCAAGCGGCTTGCCGGGGCGCATCGCGATCCGCCATAGCTCCAGCGAGCCTTGTTGCTGCATGGCCGGGCGGACATGGTCTTCCTCGCCTACAGAGACGCCGCCGCTGGCCAGTACCAGGTCTGCTTGCGCAGCCGCGCTATGCAGGGCCTCGACGGTGGCCTCCAAGGTGTCGGCGACGATGCCTAGATCAATGACCTCGCAGCCCAGCGCGTCGAGCATGGTGCGGTAGATAAAGCGGTTGGAATTGTAGATTCGGCCCGGCGATAGCGGCTGGCCGGGCATGACCAGTTCGTCGCCGCTGGAGAAGATCGCGACTCGCAGTCTTCGCCGCACCGACAAGTGTTCGGCGCCGACCGACGCGGCGAGTCCGACGTGTCGCGGACTGAGCCTGGTGCCGGCGGCGATCACCGGGTCGCTGGCGCGCAGGTCTTCGCCACGGGCGCGGATGTTGGCGCCAGCGGTGATGTCCATTGGCATGACCACCCAATCGCCGTCGCGTTGACAGATCTCCTGCACGACGACTGCATTGGCCTGGTCCGGAATCGGCGCCCCGGTGAAGATGCGGGCGGCGGTGTCAGGTGCCAGGACATCGCCGCGGCAGCCAGCGGGGATTCGCTGAGTTACCCTTAGCCTGCCTTGCGTCGCGGCCAGGTCCGCGGTGTTCACGGCGTAGCCGTCCATGGCGCTGTTGTCCCAGCTCGGCATGTCGATTGGGCTCAGCAGGGGTTCGGCGAGCACCCTGTTACGGGCGTCGAAGGTGCTGACGATCTCGTTGTCGGTGACGGCTCGGGCGCGCGCAAGCAGCAGTTGCAGCGCGGCGTCGACGCCGAGCGGCGCGCTGCTCAGCTGGCAGTGGTTGCGTTGCGATGGGTTGCGTTGCGATGGGTTGCGTTGCGATGGGTTCATTAGCGTTCGTCGAAGCGCGCGACCAACTGCGCAAAGTTGCAGGGTTTGGTGCGACTGTCGAGTTGCGGGCCGATGATCTGGTCCCAGGCCGTGCGGCAGGCGCCGGAGGAGCCTGGCAGGCAAAAGATCAGCGTGCCGTTGGCTAGCCCGGCGAGGGCGCGTGACTGTATCGTGGATGCGCCGATCTCTTGAAACGAGAGCTGCCGGAACAACTCGCCAAAGCCGTCGATGGCCTTGTCGAGCAGCGGTGCGATGGCCTCCGGCGTGCTATCGCGGCCGGTGATGCCGGTGCCGCCGGTGCTGACGATGACGCGCACCTCGGGGTCTGCGATCCAGCGCGAGAAGATGGCGCGCATCTGGTAGACGTCGTCGGGCACGATCTCCCTCGCGACCACCGGGTGTCCGGCGTTTTCGGCCTTGTCTCGGAGCAGGCCGCCGGACTTGTCGTCGGCTTCCGTACGGCTGTCGGAGATGGTCAGAACGGCGATGGCGAGCGGCATGAAGGCTGCATTTGGCGAGGCATCTTGGGATATGCTATTCATTCGATCTGGTAAATGCTCGTGGATGAGTTCAGTTTTCTGACGACGACAAGCTTGCCCTCCGAAGGGCTAAGTGCCTAGGGCCAAAGACCAGAATTGCGTGATCGCACTGTAGGGCGGTCCTTGGCGCTTGGCCTACCTGAATTAACGCACAGGTCAAGCGACACGGCGCCGTGCTCTCGTGACCCTGAGCAAATGCCTCGCGATTTATAGCCACTTAGGCAACAGGATCAGCGCCCAGATCACGATCACAAACAGGATGCTGGTGAACACCGCCGCCGAGGCGATGTCCTTGGCGCGTCCCGATAGTTCGTGGCGCTCCAGACCGACGCGGTCGACGTTGGCCTCAATGGCCGAGTTCAACAACTCGACGATGGGCACCATCCACAGGCAGCCGACCAGCATGGCCCGCTCAATCGGTGACTCGCCAAACCACAGGCCCAGCGGAACCAGCGGGATCAGCAAGAACAGCTCCTGTCGAAACGCCTCCTCATGCTTGTAGCAGGCATGGAGCCCCTTCATGGAATAGCCGAAGGCGTTGGTCATCCGGCGCCAGCCCTTGGCCTTTTGACTAACCACGTTGCATCCTTCGCTGTCGATCGCCTAAGTCTCGGGCTTCCAGGCCAGATCGAGTTGCCGGGCCGCGCGCACGTCGTCTAGGCGTCTGACCGGTAGGTTGTGCGGTGCGCTCTTGACCAGTTCCGGGTTCTCGTGGGCCTCTTCGCGGATGGCTATCATGGCATCGACGAAAGCGTCCAGCGCCTCAATGTCCTCTGACTCGGTGGGCTCAATCAGCAGGCACTCGGGCACTAACAGCGGAAAGTAGGTGGTGGGTGCATGGAAGCCGTAATCCAGCAGGCGCTTGGCGAAATCCATAGCGTTGACGCCCAGTTCCTTGGCCTCTTGCTTCAGCGTGACGATAAACTCGTGGCTGGCGCGACGCCGCGGATACGCGAGTTGGAAGCCGGCCTCGCGCAGGCGTGTCTGCAGGTAGTTGGCATTCAGGGTCGAGTATTCGGAGACGCGGCGCATGCCCTCGGCGCCGAGCAGGCGTGCGTAAATATAAGCCCGCAGCAAGATGCCCATGTTGCCGCCGAATGCCGTCATACGTCCGATGCTGTCCGGACGATCCTGTTCTACCTGCCAGCGGTAGTCATCACCGTCGTTGCGCACCAGCGGCACCGGCAGGTAAGGCTCTAGGCGCTGGGAGACACCCACGGGGCCGGCACCAGGACCGCCGCCGCCGTGAGGCGTGGAGAAGGTCTTGTGCAGGTTCATGTGGATGACGTCGAAGCCCATGTCGCCGGGTCGGACCTTGCCGAGGATCGCGTTCAGGTTGGCGCCGTCATAGTAGAGCATGCCGCCGGCCTCATGCACGGTGTCGGCTATCGCCTGGATATTGCGGTCGAAGACGCCGACGGTGCTTGGGTTGGTCAGCATGATGCCGGCGGTCCGCGGGCCGACGGCGTCGCGTAGCGCGGCGATGTCCACGTCCCCGTTGGCGCCCGTGGGAATCTCGCGTACCTCGAAGCCTGCCATGATGGCGGACGCCGGGTTGGTGCCGTGAGCCGCGTCGGGCACCAGCATCTCGCGGCGATCGCTGTCGCCACGGGCATCGTGATAGGCGCGAATCATGCTCACGCCAGCAAACTCGCCCTGGGCGCCAGCGGCGGGCGCCAGAGACACCGCGTGCATACCGGTAACCGCTTTGAGCATGTCCTGCAGCTCAAACAGGCAGGCCATGATGCCTTGGCTGTGTGTCTCCGGAGCCGCCGGGTGACGCGCCAGGAAACCCGGCAGTGAAGACAGGCTGTTGCAGGCGCGAGGGTTGTACTTCATCGTGCACGAACCGAGCGGATAGAAGTGCGTGTCTATCGAGAAGTTCTTCTGCGAGAGCCGGGTGTAGTGGCGTACCGCCTGCAACTCCGAGACCTCCGGCAGTGCCGCGCGCTGCTTGCGCCGGAATGCCTTGGGTAGAGCGCTGGTATCGGCGGTCAGAAGCGGCGCCTGGGCAGTGGCGCGTCGGCCGGGTCGGGATTGCTCGTGGATTAGCATGGCGGGTGGTCCGAGATAATTGAGCCGTTATGCCAGGGCCTTCAGTGCGGCGTCATAGTTGGGTTCCTGACCGATCTCGGGGACCAGTTCGGTGTAAACAACCTTGCCGATCGCATCAATGACCACGATCGCGCGCGCGGTGATGCCGGCTAGCGGGCCGTCTTCGATCAATACGCCGTAGTCTTTGGCGAAGTTGCGCGAGCGCATCGTCGTGAGTGCGTGCACGTTGTCGATGCCCTCGGTGCTGCAAAAGCGCCCGACCGCGAAGGGTAGGTCGGCGGAGACCACCAGGCAGACCGCATCATCACGACCGGCGAAGGACTCATTGAACTTGCGCGTGGACGTGGCGCAGACCGGGGTGTCGAGGCTCGGCACAATGTTGAGCAGTATCTTCTTGCCGCCGAAGTCTGCCAGCGTCTTGTCGCCCAGGTCCTTGTCGACCAGTTTGAAGTCCGGTGCCGGGGCGCCGACGGCGGGCAGTTCGCCGGATAGGTTGACTGGATTGCCTTGAAGTGCGGTTTGGGCCATGGATCGTCTCCGGTTGATGGTGCTTGTATTGGTGGCACTGGTGCTGGTGATACTGGGGTTGATGGTGCGGGCTTGATCGTCTGGTGCGCTGCCTTGTGTCGCTAGCTGTGATCACGCAGCCGGCGCGTTCGTGGTTGCCAGCGCGGTACTGGCGTCGTGCTGTGATCTTTGGTGCCAGCGGTTACAGCTTTGGTTCTACCGGGCGTTGCGCCTCACCGCGCATCACAATCGCTCGTTGCAGCTCGGTGGCGAAGGAATTGATGTCATCATCGGTGCGCTGTTCCGTCGCGCAGACCAGTATCGAGGGGTCGAGCTCTGGAAATTCAGTCCCAAGGTCGAAGCCGCCGAGCACATTTTGGGCCGCCAGCGAACGCAACAACTCCGCGGCAGGACCCGGGAGGCGCAGTGCCTGCTCGTGGAAGGTCGGCCGATTGAACAGCGGCTCGACGCCCGGGATTGCGCACAGCCTATCGCTCAGTTTTTGTGTATTGTCATGGCAGGCCGCGGCGACCCGTTCCAGCCCTTCGGCGCCGAGCAGGGCCATGTGGATGGTGGCTGCCGTCACCAGCAGACCCTGATTGGTGCAGATGTTGGATGTGGCCTTGGAGCGGCGGATGTGCTGCTCGCGGGCCTGGAGAGTCAGCGTGTATCCGACCTTGCCGTCTAGGTCCAGGGTCTTGCCGGCGATGCGTCCGGGCAATTGCCGAACAAAGGTCTTCTGGCAGCACAAGAAGCCGAGGTAGGGACCACCGGAGGCAAGCGGCATGCCGAGTGGCTGGCCCTCGCCGCAAGCGATGTCGGCGCCGGTCTCGCCCCAGTCGCCAGGCGGTGCCAGCAATGCCAGCGCGACCGGGTTGACGACGCCGATGACCAGGGCATCGCGGGTGTGCGCCCAATCGGTCAGCGCGTTGACGTCTTCGAGCACGCCGAAGAAGTTCGGCTGCGGGATTACCAGCGCGGCAAAGCTTTCTCCAGCGCTGGCCTCCAATTGATCCGTGCTTATCTGTCCGCCCTCGCGCTCGAAGGAGATCTCGACCAATTCGATACCCTGATGCCGCACAATGCTTTGCACCGTGCGCCGGTAGGCCGGATGCACGGTCCGCGGCATCAGCACGCGTTTACTCGTGTTCTTGCGGTTTGAACGTACCGCCATCAATACGGCCTCGGCCAGCGCCGTGGCGCCGTCGTAGAGAGAGGCGTTGGAGACGTCCAATCCGGTTAATGCCACCATCATGGACTGAAATTCGTAAAGGACTTGCAGCGTGCCCTGGCTGGCCTCGGCCTGGTAGGGCGTGTAGGCGCTGTAGAACTCGCCGCGGGTCGTGATCTGCCAGACCGCGGCCGGGACGTGGTGGTCGTAGGCGCCGGCGCCGATGAAACAAAGCGATTGGCCATCGCCGCGCGCGCGCGCCTGCATCAGCCGGCCAATCTCCATCTCGGAGAGCCCAGGCGGTATGCCATTAAGGCCTTTCGCGCGTAGCTCCCGCGGGATTTCGTTGAAGAGGTCGTCGATGGATTCGGCGCCGATCGTGGCGAGCATCGCCGCGACGTCGTCTTCGGTGTGAGGGATGAAAGGCATCTTGTCAGCGCGTCCGGTTTTACTTGCCGTTGGCCGGCCAGGCCCAGCCGGCATTGTTTGCAATTAGGATTAGAGGGCTAGCGAGGCGCGGTTATAACCAATTGCGGCACAGCGCCGCAATGCGCCACGCGCGCGATTACTTAAGTGGGCTGGGCGCCCGAGGGCGAGGGCCTTTGTGCCGGGGGCGTTTGCACCGGGGGCATATGCGCAGGGCGCTCGCGTAACTATTGCCCGCAGCTCTAGAAGATCAGCCGCTGTGATCGATATAGAAAGCCGACCCCCTGCGGAAAGCGAGTTTTCATTACCAGACTCACCTTATCCCTAAAGGATTGCGATCCTCATAACAGCGATGCTGATAACGAGTTCGGCTCCGCCGGACTAGGCCTCGTCGGCGAGCACCTGCTCGTAACCTCCAGCATCAAAGAGTTCTGCAAGTTCGCTCGCATCGGCGAGCTTTAGCTTGAAGATCCAGCCCTCGCCATAGGCGTCTGTGTTGATCGTCTCCGGGGCGCTCTCCAGTACTTCATTGACTGCAAAGACCTCGCCCGCCACTGGACTGTAAATATCGGACGCGGCCTTCACCGATTCAACCACGGCGCAGGCATCCTTGGCCGCTAGTTGCGTGCCAACCTCGGGAAGTTCGACAAAGACCAGATCACCCAGCGCCTCCTGGGCATGATCGGAGATGCCGATGGTAGCGGTGCCATCGCCATTGTCTTTGATCCATTCGTGGCTTTCGGCGTACTTCAGGTCCGCGGGAATATTGCTCATGTCAAGGGCCTCATGCTGGGCTGTTGGAATGCGGTTTGGGGGATGGGGGATGGGGGTATGCGGTATTCGAGAGATTAGGTTTCGCCATGCGAAAAACTCAGATTTTCGATGATTAAGCGCAGAGGTTTTTGCATTGGATAGCAGACCTCGCAAGTCGCGATTTGACGCTCGCCATTTTCCGTTACAGGTCGCTTACAGGTCGCTTACAGGTCGATCTGCGCCTTGCCGTTGCGCACGAACGGCGGCTTGACGATTCGGGCAGGGACCGATTTTCCGCGAATTTCGACAGTGCATCTGTCCCCGATGTTCGGTCCGATGCCTGCTCCACCATCGGTGCGGATATGGGGTTTGATACGGGCAAGTGCGATGGAGCGTTCGAGCGTAGGTGAGAAGCCCCCGGATGTAATCTCGCCGCTTGGATCGCCGTCGATCAGCACCGTCTGATGGCCGCGCAGCACGCCGCGCCCGGTCAGCAGCAGACCAACGAGACGCCTGAGATCTGATGCGTCGCGCTTGGCATTGAGCGCCCCGCGACCGACGAAGGCGCGCTCCGCGGGCTCCCAGGCGATGGTCCAGCCAAGGCCACTCTCGAGCGGCCCCGCGTCGTCGTCCATATCCTGCCCGTAAAGGTTCATGCCGGCCTCCAGGCGCAGCGTGTCGCGTGCGCCGAGTCCGCTCGGCGCGACGCCAGCCTCGATTAGATGCTGCCACAAACCAACAACCCGATCAGCGGGCAGAATGATCTCAAAGCCGTCCTCTCCGGTGTAGCCGGTGCGGCCCACCAGCCAGTCGCCGCTCTCTGCCGCGAAGAAAGGCTTCAGCGCCATGGCGGGACCGCGCAGGGCGGTGGGCAGCAGGGGCTGCGTTTTGGCGCGTGCGTTCGGGCCCTGGACCGCGATCATCGCCAAGTCGTTGCGCCGGTCGATGTTGATATCGAAGCCGCCGCACTGCTGTTGCATCCAAGCGATGTCTTTGTCCGCGGTTGCGGCATTGACGACCGGACGGTAGCGGTCAGGGCCGAGGTAATAGCAGATCAGGTCGTCGACGACGCCGCCGCGCTCGTTGAGCATGCAGCTGTAGAGCGCCTTGCCTGGGGTCTTGAGCTTGCCTACGTCGTTTGCCAGCAGGTGTTGCAGGAAGGCCTTAGCGCCTGTGCCGGTGACGTCCACCGGCTGCATGTGCGACACATCGAACATGCCCGCGTCGCGGCGGACCGCGTGATGCTCTTCGATCTGAGAGCCGTAGTGCAGCGGCATATCCCAGCCGCCGAATGGGACGATTTTGGCGCCGAGGCGTTCATGCTCGGCAAACAGCGGTGTTTTGGAACCCATGCGGGCCTCCCGGTCGATCCGACGGCCAGGGCCGATCGGATGTTGGCAAAAGCAACGGCGCGCGGTCCTCGCGAACCGTGCTACCGCCCCTCTGTCCTGAACCTGAGAGTTTGCAGCGCCGATCAGCCTTGCTGACCTGTCGGGCATGCTGCTGCCCCGTCGGTGGGCCGTTGTTGACGGCCGCTCTCCAGAGTCGGTTCGTGGTTCCGCGGTCCGTTTGCCTGAGCGATTCCGGGCGGTGTTGCGCCTTCGGCGCCGATGCCGGCCTAGTTCGGCGACATCGGACTCTCCCGCGGAGCCGAATCCGATCATCAACTATAAACGTCCGCCGACTCCTTGCCAAGAACGACCTGCCCTAGGCCCGTTAATGAACGCCCAGACGCTCTCCCAGGATGCTGGAGTAGATCGTCGAGTCTGGAGTTCCAGCCTCAGGCATCCCCCGAAATCGCTTGCCGCATGGGCGCCGCTTCCATCGTCATCGGCGGCTCTAGGGGCGGACTTTGTAGCCGAGAGAACGCGAAGACACCCGCCCGCATACCAACCCTATGCCGACGCAATCCAGTGCTGGTGTTTTCTCAAGTGGGCATAGTGGTTTCTACTAATCTCGATACCATATTTGCTTAATTGGCATTAGCAGCTATGCTTATAGCGATTAAGGTGCTTCCAGGTTGTGCGGTTGCATCCTCCGCCTGACTCCAGTCCCGGTTCCCGACCCCTGGTTGAAGCCGCCGATCCGAAGCGCTGAGAACGGAACAACAACCAGATTGAGGAACAACTTAATGCCCGTGAACACGACGCTTTCAGCCAACGCCGCATCGGTCGATCGACACCTTGGCGATACCGACTATTGCCATCTGCAAATCGTTGCTTTAAACGTCGATGGCGCGAGCGGAGTCGATGCGAACAGACCGTCGGCCCCGGCAGACCCCCCTCTGCTGAATGCCGCCAAGCGCTTCCTTGTCTGGCGTGACGAATGGACCCTAAACGTCGATTTCATGGATGAAGATTGCCGCGCCATGGCGGCTCTGCTCAACCAGATCGCGCGCGACGTCTCCTGTTGCGTCGGCGGCGGTTGGAAAGCGGCCATCTGCGCGCGCCTGATGTCTCGGCTAGACGCTTTGGGCGCCTATGCGCGCGAGCATTTCCGGCGCGAGGAGCAAGTGATGCGCAAGACGGATTATCCCGCCTTTGCGCAGCATAAGGCGGAGCATGATCTGCTGCTCGCCGAATACACCGTCATGTTGCGCGATATTCGCGGCGCGGGCATCCGCAGCATCGATTCGAGCATGCTGGAGGCGCTCAAGCAGTGGCTCATCGGACATGTGCTAACCGACGATAAGGCGCTGGCCAAGTACCTGCTGCGCGAGCCCGCGGCGGGCGGTCGGGCGCATGCGATGCGCTCTAGCTCGTCTTCATTTGGCTGGAATGAACTGTTGTTCGCGGACGAGGTTGGCGAGACGATCACGGAGGCCGTGGGTTGGCCCTAATGTAGCGGATCGGCCCGTTGTCTTCGACAAGCGCTTAACAGAAATGGCGCAGCATTACGACTATCCGTACGACAACGATTACAGCTTTGCCGGGTTAGGTCCCGGTCCTATTCCTTGTCGTCGCTGCCTTTATTCTCCGTGTCGTCCTCGTCTTCCGACATCGACCTGCTCTGCCTCCTGCATCGAACAGCCGTGCATTGCGCGTATCAGAGCATTGTTGTGAATTCAGTCGGGAAAAAGGCGCAACAAGGCTCCGTCGGGCTCGTCCGTCAGCAGGTACAGGCCGCCATCTGGTCCCTGGCGCACGTCGCGAACGCGTTTGCCGATACTGAGCTTTTCTTCTCCCACCACACGCCCATCTTCGAGGTCGAGCCGGCGCACCTGTTTAAACTTGAGTGCACCGCTGAAAAGGTCGCCGCGCCAAGCCGGGAACTCGCGCCCCCTGTAGACGGTGAGCCCGCTCGGTGCCTTGGACGGTGTCCAGACGACCACCGGGTCGGTGACATCCGGGCGTTGAGTCTGATTGGAGATGGGTGGGCCCCAGTATTCCATGCTGTAGGTGACCTCGGGCCAGCCGTAGTTGTTGCCCGCGGCGATGATATTGAGTTCGTCGCCACCGCGGGAACCGTGCTCGTTGGCCCAGACGCGTGCCGTTGATGCATCATAGGCCATCCCCTGAATGTTGCGGTGGCCGTAGCTGTAGATCTCCGGTTTCGCCCCGGCTTGGGCGATGAACGGGTTGTCCGGCGGCGCGCTGCCGTCGTCGCGCAGTCGCAGGACCTTGCCGAAGTGGGTGCCGAGTTCTTGCGCCTGCTTGCGGATATTGTCACCATCGAACGAGACCGGCGGATTGCCGCCGTCGCCGATGCTTATTAGCAGTGTGCCGTCTGGCAGCCAAACCAGGCGCGAACCAAAGTGCTGGCCACCGCTCTTGGCGTCGGCGTTTTGAAAGATGACTTCCAGATCGCGCAGTTGCAGGCCGTCGAGCCTGCCGCGGGCCAGCGTGGTGCGATTGGCGTCCCTGGTGCCGGTGGCGTAGGTTAGATAGACCAGTTGGTTCTCGGCAAAGCTCGGATGCAAGGCGACTTCCAGCAGGCCGCCCTGGCCGCAGTCAGTGCAAACCTTGGGTACACCACCGATGGGCCTGGGTTCCAGCACAGCGTCGCGCAGCAGGCGCAGCCGACCGGGGCGCTCGGTAATCAGCGCGGAGCCGTCCGGTAGCCAGGCGATCGACCAGGGATGCGCGAGTCCGCTGGCGATCACCTCCGTGCGCCAGCCTTGGGCCTCCGGCACGTCGGTGCTAGGCTCGACGGAACCGACCTGGGGCGAGCATCCGCTCAGGGCGAGTGCAATGAGCGGGATAACGAACAGGCTGCGGGTGTTTTTGGGTCGATGGTTTGGGAGCACCATCCTCAGACAGATGGTTGCCTTCGGGTAAATGGTCTTCAATTGCGTCATCTGTGAATCCCTCAGGTCTGGCATGTCGCGGTTTGCGTTCGGCTCGCACCTAAAAGATTGAGCGCACTCAAGCAACATTGAAAGGCCTGCCGATTGAAAAGTCCGCGGCGATTGGGTGATCGACAGAGATCGCCATCAAGCCCTTCGCACGGGTCATGCCCTTGTCTGTTAACCTGCACAATCCGTCGCAGCCACCGAAATTCTCCTCCCATTGTCTGTTCTCGCCGATGCTTCGCCCCCTCTTTCGGGGTCAATCCGCTGGCTTGGTTCTGGCCTGGCGCTGCTGCTGGCGTTTGCCGCGGCGGCGGCGTGGCTATGGTGGCAGCCTGATGCGCGCTTCGTGGTCGCGTCACCGCTACTCACCACCCGCGTTGAAGGCGATGCGTTTCCGAAGCGCCTGGTCGATCCGATTGGCCGCGAGTTGGTCATCGCTGAGCCGCCGCGGCGCATCGCCTCGGCGGTGCTCGCTGGTGATGAGATGTTGGCCGCGCTGGTGGCGCCCGAACGGGTCGTCAGCGTCACCTTCTATGCCGACAACCCCTCTATCTCTGCCGCGGCCGGCGCGTTTCCGGCAGGTATTTATCGTAACCATGGCCAGGTTGAGGAGTTGCTGGCTCGCCAGCCTGATCTGGCCGTGGTTGCGGGCTACAGCAATGCCGCCACCGTGAGACTGTTGCTGCGTAGTGGCATCGCCGTGGTCCGTCTGGCAAAAGCCGACAGCTTCTCGGCCATTGGCTCGGCAATCCGCACCCTGGGTGCCGCGTTGGGCGAGCCCGGCCGGGCCGAAGCGCTGGTGGCGCAAATGGACGCGCGCATTGATGCGGTGCGCCTGCGCGTCACCGGGCTAACGGCGCCGCGGGTGCTGTACTATGCCCTTGGTGGCTTTACGGCAGGGGAGGGCAGCCTCGTGGACGAGATGATCACGCTCGCGGGCGGGCATAACGTGGTGCGAGATGCGGGCGTTTCTGCTCACGGGCGTATCAGCGCCGAATTGGCCATTGCACTGCAACCTGATGTACTGCTGGTGAGCGGCTGGCAGGCCGGACAGGCTCCGGCGGCTGCGTTGCTGGCGCGGCAGCCGGTCTGGCGCCAGCTACCGGCGATCCGAGACGGACGTGTCCACGCGGTGCGGGGGGCCTGGCTGTCGTCGGTGTCGCAGGACAGTGTGCGCGGGGTTGAGGTGATCGCATCGCTGCTGCATCCGGATGCCTTGAATGGTTCTAACTGAAGCGCCGCGTCCGTTGTTTTTTGTCGGTTCCGGCCTGCTGGTGCTGACCATGCTAGCTGGCGTACTGGTCGGGCCGGCCGCGATTTCTGGAGAAGACCTGTTTAGGGCATTGATACAACCTTATTGGTCCCTTGCTACCGATGAGTCGGCGATCGGTGGGCAATCCGACTGGCAGACCGTCGTCATCTGGCAGGTGCGTTTGCCGCGAGTGCTGACAGGCGCGATGGTCGGCGCCGCGCTGGCGGTCAGTGGTGCTGTCCTACAAGGGTTGTTCCGCAATCCGCTCGCCTCCCCAAGCGTGCTCGGCGTCGCATCGGGGGCATCGCTAGGGGCCGTGCTTGCCATCTTCTTCGGCTTAGCCGCGAGTCAGATCTGGGCGCTGCCGTTGTTCGCTTTCATCGGCGCGTTGCTGACGCTGTTTGTGGTCTATGGCATTGCCACCCATGGCGGGCATACGCCGGTGGCGACGCTGTTGTTGGCGGGCATCGCCGCTGGCGCCTTCAATGTCGCGATGAGTTCTTTCGTGCTGGCGGTGGCGCTGGAGAACTGGGAGGTGGGCAAGTCCATCGTTTACTGGACTATGGGCGGGCTTGAGGGCCGCACCTGGGACCATGTGCTGCTGATCGGGCCCGTACTGGGCCTGGGGCTGGCGTTGGTGATGGCCTATCCGCGGGACCTCGACGCGTTGCTGCTCGGTGAGATCCAGGCCGCCTCGGTAGGGGTCGATGTGGTCCGTACGCGGCTGGTACTGCTGTTGGTGACGGCCATGTTGACCGCCGCCGCGGTGGCGGTTGCTGGTGGTATCGGCTTCATTGGGCTGGTGGTGCCGCATATCGTTCGGCTGCTGAGCGGGCCGCATCACCGCTGGCTGTTGCCATTGTCGGCGCTGACTGGAGCGCTAGTCTTGGTGGCGGCAGACCTGGCGCTGCGTCTGTTGTTTGCCGCCAATGAGATCCCATTGGGCGTTGTCACCGCGGCCATGGGGGCACCCTTTTTCTTATTCCTGTTGCTGCGGCAGCGGGGTTTGATGTCTTTGTAGGCGCGTTACATGGAATCTCTCGAACCCCATCAGACGCAATCGGACCAAGCCGTCCCGGCATTCTTGCGTACGCGCGGTCTTGGCATGGACTTCGGCAACGGTCCGGTGTTGCATGGCGTCGATCTGGATCTGAACCGCGGTGAAATCGTGGGTCTGGTCGGACCGAACGGCACCGGCAAGACCACGCTACTCTGCTTGCTGATGGGGATGCTGCGGCCAACTGTCGGCAGGGTTTGGGTCGCTGGCCGACCCGTGGCCGCGCTGTCGCGTCGTCGCTTGGCACGGAATATGGCGCTTGTGCCGCAGGACTTGGAGATCGGCTTCGCGTTTCGGGTGCGCGAGGTGGTGGCGATGGGCCGCTATCCCTATCTCGGCCGATTTCGCGTGCCGGGGCATGAGGATCTGGCGGCGATCGACGAGGCCATGTCACTGACCGATGTCCAGGCGCTAGCAGATCGCACCATCGACACGCTGTCCGGTGGCGAGCGTCAGCGCGTATTGATTGCCCGGGCCATTGCGCAGCAGACGCCCGTGGTGCTGCTCGACGAGGTGACGGCCAATCTAGACCTGAGCCACCAACTCGAAGTGATGGAGTTGGCCGTGCAAATGGCGGCCGCGGGGCAATTGGTGTTGGCCGCGATCCATGATCTGACCATGGCGTCACGCTATTGCAATCGCCTTTTATTGCTTGCCGAAGGACGCCTGCGCGCGGACGGCCCGGTAAGAAGGGTGCTGACCGCTGACCATTTGCAGCGCTTTTTCCGCGTCGAGGCGCGCATTGATGACGCACCAGCCGGGGCGGGCCTGATCATAACGCCACGACTCTCAAGCGCAAAGCCATGGCCGACACCAACGTCACAAAACGTCGGAATCTGACGCAATCCGCGAAAAGGATGCGCAAGCTGCGTTGCATTTTGCGAATTTTTTCGTGTCTTGTTTGAGCCTTGTTTCTAAGCTTATGGCTTTTATAGATTTTTCTAGTTGGCCTGAGATGTGCTTCTAGGAAGGGCAGCGATAGCGGATACATGCCCGAATTCACAACAGCGGATATACACCGGAATTCACAACAGTGCAGCGCCGTCGCTACTTGCAGCGGAAGCAACAGTAAGTCAAGAGGCGAGCCGATTCGTTTGGCAAGCTGCGTGCGAGCTCCGACAAGGTGAAATCAGTCAGTAGAGAGGCTAAGCCGCCAAAAGACGCATTAGGGCCCTTAGTCGGGGCGGTAGGAGGGTTGCAGGCTTGATATCTGCGATGCTGCAACATCCAGCGGCCGGTAGGGAGTGATCCTTACCGGCCTTTTCTTTTTTCCTTCAGGCCAGTTTGCATTTGGCCAGTTTGCATCTGGGCCAGTTTCCTTTGGTGTTGACTTCCAGCTGGGCTGCTTCCCATTCAGGCCGGTTCAGGTGCTGATGCAGACCGGGCTTTATCTTGAGGCTGGTACTGACCAAGTCATGAGTCGGTCCTAAACTGGTCCTGAATCCTGTTCCAGCTTGGCCTGAAGATTGATGGTCAGGTAGGCTGGAGGGTCAGGATGGTGCTTACCAGCGACCACCACCGCCACCACCGTGACGGCCGCCGCCGCCGCGGTCGCTGCGAGG
>JGI12210J13797_10012226_pt1 | contig 48640 bp, 44 predicted proteins | sample ElkSlonscriptome_3_FD_13797 | JGI IMG/M metagenome (IMG submission 13797) | reverse complement strand
TCCGATCTCCTCCCCCTCCTCTTTCAAATGGGGTTGATGGGGATCGAAATCCCCGAATCCATGGGCGGAGCCGGAAGCACCTTCTTCGTATCGGTCCTGGTCGTGGAGGAATTGTCCAGGGTGGATCCCGCCGTGGGCGTCCTGGTGGACGTGCAGAACACCCTGGTCATCAACGCGGTGAATCGGTGGGGAACCGACGATCAACAGCGGCGTTGGCTTCCCCGCCTGGCCTCCGACACCGTGGGTGCCTACTGCCTCTCCGAGGCGGGCTCCGGCTCCGACGCGTTCGCCCTGGCCTGTCGCGCCCGGCAGGACGGTGACGACTGGATTCTGGACGGCCAGAAGCTCTGGATCACCAACGGGAAGGAGGCCGGGCTCTACATCGTCTTCGCCAACGTCAACCCGGAGCAAGGCTACCGGGGGATCACCGCCTTCGTCGTGGAGGATGGGCAGGAAGGCTTCACCGTGGGAAAGAAGGAGGACAAGCTCGGCATCCGGGCCTCCTCGACCACCGAGCTGCTCTTCGACGGCGTCCGGGTTCCACCCGAGAACGTCCTCGGCGCCGTGGGAAAGGGCTACAAGGTGGCCATCGAGACGCTGAACGAGGGTCGTATCGGGATCGGTGCCCAGATGGTCGGATTGGCCCAGGGAGCGTTGGATCACACCCTGCGCTACGTACAGGAGCGGGCTCAGTTCGGCCGGCCCATCGGCGAGTTCCAGGGCGTCCAGTTCCAGATCGCGGAGATGGCCACCGACATCGAGGCGTCACGGCTGCTGGTCTACAACGCCGCTCGCCTCAAGGACGCGGAGGAGGACTTCCTCATGGCCGCCGCCCAGGCCAAGCTGTTCGCCTCCGAGGTGGCTCAAAGGGTCGCATCGACCTGCATCGATCTCCATGGGGGATACGGCTTCACCAAGGAGTATCCTGTGGAGAAGTACTACCGGGACGCCAAGATCGGGACGATCTACGAGGGCACGTCGAACATGCAGAAGCAGACCATCGCCAAGATGCTCCTGCGCTAGCGTGGGACTTCGGTGACGCCACGTAGACCTCGGAGCGGTTCCTCTCGGGAGCCCGCCCTTCCTCCTTCGCGGAGACAATGTGTTCGGACTTGGCTTCGGTGAACTGCTCCTGATCGCAGGGCTGTTCGTCCTCATCTTCGGTGCGAAACGTATCCCGCTCATCGCCCGGGGCCTCGGCGAGGGCATCCGGAACTTCAAGGGCTCCATCAAGCCTCCGGAGGACGGGAGCGAGGGTGACGACTCCTCCCTCTGAGGAGCGCCCCGGTCCACGTGCGCTGCTGGTCCTCTTCCTCACGGTCCTTCTGGACCTGGTGGGATTCGGGATCGTGCTTCCCCTCCTCCCGCTCTACGCCGACGAGTTCGGGGCGACGGGCGCGGCCGTAGGGCTCCTGGTCACTGTCTACTCGGTGGCCCAGTTCTTCATGGCGCCCCTCTGGGGACGGCTCAGCGATCGGTACGGTCGAAAGCCCATCCTCATCCTGGGGCTCCTCGGATCTGCCGTCGCCTACCTGGTCTTCGCCTGGTCCCAGAACCTGCTGTGGCTCTTCGCCTCCCGAATCCTGGCTGGCATCGGCGGGGCGACGATCCCCGTCGCCGAGGCCTATATCGCCGATGTGACGCCGCCGGAGCGTAGGGCCGGGAACATGGGGCTGATCGGCGCCGCCTTCGGTTTGGGATTCACCATCGGACCGGCGTTGGGCGGTGTGATGGCCTCGATTTCGTTCGAGGCGCCCGGCTACCTGGCAGCAGGTCTCTGCCTCGTGAACGCCTTCATCGCCGCATCGCTCATCCACGAAACGCTGCCCCGGTCCCGACGGGCGGAACTCCAGCCCCTGGCCGCGGCCGGCCACCCCGTCGTGGCCATGGCCCGGGCGCTGCGGATGCCGGAACTCCGCCAGGTCCTGATCCTCTACTTCCTCTTCACCGCGGCCTTTGCGGTCATCCAGCCCACCTTGTCGCTCTTTGGACAGGTTCGGTTCGAGTTGGGCAACCGACAGGTGGGGTACCTCTTTGCCTTCCTGGGGCTCGTCTCCGCCGCCATGCAGGGAGGAATCGTGAGGCGTCTGGTCCCGCGCTTCGGGGAGGTCCGCCTGATCCAGATGTCGGGCATCCCCTTCGTGATCGGTTTGGTCCTCCTGGGCCTCGCTCCCTCACTCCCCATCCTCCTCCTGGCCCTCGCCATCCTGGCGATCGGCTACGGAGGCGCCCTGCCACCGGTGCTGGGACTGGTCAGCCGAGTGGCGCCGGAGCACGTCCAGGGCGGCGTCCTGGGGGTGGGGCAGTCGGTGGGATCGCTGGCCCGGATCGTCGGGCCCCTGGCTGCCGGGTTCGCGTTCGATGTGGGTCCCTCCACCCCGTACCTCCTCGGCGCCATCGTCGCGGGGCTGGCCACAGTCCTCGCCATCACCCTCGTCCCCCTGCCCCGCACTCCATAAGGATGACCGAGCCCTCCTCCTCCCCGGACGCCCCTGAGGCCCCTGAAACCTCGACCTCGCCCGCCTCCGGTGACACGCCCTCGTCGTCGTCGCTACTGAACGAGGTCGTCGTGGTCCTGGACCACCCGCAGAACGTGGTGAACATCGCTGCGGTGATCCGGGCGATGAAGAATATGGCGCTGAGCCGACTTCGGCTCGTGAACCCGGGCGACTTCGATCCCTGGCGCATCGAAGGGATCGCCCATCGGAGCGAGGACATCATCGAGTCCGCCCAGGTCTTCGCCTCCCTCGAGGAGGCGTTGGCGGACTGCATCCGGGTGGTGGGGTCCTCGGCACGGTCCCGGACAGCCAACCGGAACTACGTACGACCCCGGGAAGCTGCGGCGAACCTGCTCGCCGCAGCCCAGGATGGCCCCGTGGCTCTCCTCTTCGGTCGGGAGGATCGAGGCTTGGACAACGCGGCGCTGGACCTATGTCACAGCATCGCCGTCATCCCCACCAACCCGGACTATTCGAGCCTCAATCTGGCCCAGGCCGTCATGGTCATCGCCTACGAGGTGTTTCTGGCCAGCGGAGAGGGTGACACGCCCCTCCCTCGGGGCCGGCGAGCCACCGTTCCCGCGACGCGTGAGGATCTCGAGCTGGCCTACCGCGCCCTGGCCGACGGACTTCACCGAATCGAGTTCTTCAAGGCTCGCAAGGCCGAGTCCGTCATCCGGACCCTGAGGACCACGCTGGCTCGAGCCGACCTGGACCATCGGGAATCCCGACTCTTCGCGGCGATCGGCTTCGAGATCGGGCACTATCTGGATCGGACGACGGAGGCGGGACGAGAGCCGGAAGGAGGGACGACCGAGGGCACGCAGGAGGGCTGATGGGCGCAGCGCTGGGGGATCCTCGTCCCGGTTTGTACCTGCCCCCCGGACAGCCTATACTACCCGCCTTCGCGTCCCTTTCTCGCCGGCATCTCATGGCCACGATCCAGGCTCACCGTCCCTCCACCTCAAGTCTGGCCGACCGATACCGGGTGCTCCTGGATGTGGGTCGCACCCTCACGGGCACCCGATCTCTGGAAGAGCTCTACCGAGCCATCTACCGCGAGACCTCACGGGTCCTGAAGGCCGACGGCTTCTACATCTCCCTCTACGACCACTCCGTCGACGAAGCGACAATCGTCTTCTTCGCGGATCGGGGTGAAGAGCGCAGGGTCGAGGTGAGCTATCGAGGATCCGAGAGCTCGGTGATCCGCCAGGCTCGCCCGGTTCGCGTCGACGATCGACTCGAGAAGCGGTCGCTGATGCTGCTGGGAGACGACGCTGAGGAGGTCACTCGCTCGGCGATCTCCGCCCCCCTCCGCTGGAACGACCAGGTGCTGGGTGCCATCTCGACCCAGAGCTACCATGCCTCCGCCTTCAATGACGGCGATGTGGAGCTCCTGCAGGGCGTGGCGGACCTGGCGGCGGTGGCCATCGAGAACGCCCGCCACCTGGAACTCCTGGAGCGTCGGCGGAGTGAGGCTCACAAGATCGAGGAGATCGGTCGGGCCCTCGCCGCCTCTCTGGAGCCCGAAGAGGTCCTGGCCAAGGTACTCGACGCCAGCATCGAGCTTCTGGGGGGCGACGGTGGGTCGGTCTGGATGCTCGGGGCGGGCTCCGTAGCCCGGGTCGACCAGGTGGGAGGTGAGATCAAGGTTCCTCTGGGTCTGGAGTGGGACCTCGAGGGGGACCTCTACGAACGGCTCGTCAACCGCGGGGAGACGGTCTACATCGAGGATATCGCCGAGAGCCCGATGGTGCCGGGACGGATACGGGACTTCATGCCCGGCGGTTCGGGCATGGGGACGCCGCTGGAGGTCGCCGGCGAGGTGGTGGGAATCCTGGCCACCGGAAGTCGCCTTCCCAGAGCCTTCTCCGAGGAGGATCAGGATGCCCTCCGCCGGTTGGGCAGCCAGGCCTCCGTGGCGCTTCGCAACGCGCGCCTTCACGCCTCCGTCCGCGCCCTCTCCCTTACCGACCCCCTCACCGGGCTCCCGAATCGGAGACACCTGGACGTGCACATGGAGCGAGAGGTGGCCGCAGCCAAGCGAGGTCGCGAGCTCATGGCCGTCATCCTCGACGTGGACTACTTCAAGACGTTCAATGATCGTCACGGCCACCTCGCGGGAGATCAGGCTCTCCGGGCTTTCGCGGACATCCTTCAGGAGGAGAACCGTGCCATGAATCTCGTGGCGCGCTATGGCGGAGACGAATTCGTCTCTCTCCTCTCCGACTCCGTCGACGACGGGGCAGACCGGTACATCGGTCGCGTACGAGCCCGCCTGGCAGAGCATCCCTTCCTCAGCAACACCGGCCTCGACGTGACCTGCGGCGTCGCCGTGTTCAACGAGGGCATGCATCGCGGCGAGGACCTTCTCCGGGCCGCGGACCAGGACCTCTATCGGAAGAAGGACCACAGGACCGAGTCCCGTCCCGGCTGACTCGCCGACTCCCTCCTCCCCCTGTCCACCCCCCGGCAAATCATGAGCCAGGACCCCCAACGGGATCGTATCGCGGATATCCTCGAAGCAGCCCGGTCGTTCGCCGTCGACGCCGGCGAGGTGACGCTCAACTACTTCGGCGGAATCGTGGACTCCGAGGCCAAGGGGGACGGCTCTCCCGTGACCAGGGCCGATCGGGAGGCCGAACAGCTCATCCGTCGCCGGATTGCCGAACGCTACCCGGAGCACGGGGTGCTGGGAGAGGAGTTCCCCCCGACGAACGAGGGCGCCGAAGTCCGGTGGATCCTCGATCCCATCGACGGGACCCGGTCCTTCATGCGAGGCGTCCCGCTCTACGGGGTCCTCATCGGCGTGGAGTTGGCGGGGGAGCCCGTCGTGGGCGTGGCTCACTTCCCTGCACTCTCCGAGATGGTCTCGGCGGGCCGGGGGCTCGGCTGCTTCTGGAACGAGAACCCCTGTGCCGTATCCGGCGTCGGTTCGCTTCGGCGGTCGTTGGTCACGACCACCGACGTGGAGCGGATCCTCTCGCGGCCCGAGGGAGAAGGATGGCGGACCCTGCAGCAGAGCTGCGACTTCTCACGGACGTGGGGAGATTGCTACGGCCACATCCTGGTGGCTACGGGTCGGGCCGAGGTCCACGTCGACCCCGTTTTGTCGCCCTGGGACGCCGGGCCTCTCCTGACCATCGTCGAGGAGGCCGGGGGACGATTCACGACGCTTCAGGGAGAGGCCACCATCCACGGGGGATCCGGGGTGTCGAGCAACGGGATCCTCCACGACGAGGTTCTTAAGACCCTCGGAGGTTAGGCGTCTCCACCTGGCCGGCCACCTCCCCGGAAGGTCTCCGGCAGGAGCGCCCCTGTACGTCGCAGCGACGCGTCAGGTCGGGATGCACTCGTCCAGGAAGGTCTTCCGCGCCGACTCCGGGTCCTCGAGCATCTCGTAGAACTCGCCGATGTACTCCAGCGCATCCTCCCGGGTGTCGTCCTCCAGCCCCTCCTGATCCCGGATGATTCCTTCGATGGCGTCCCGCCGATCGACCATCCGCCGAAACACCGGTTCCCAGTGCTCCTCGGACATGCAGAGCCCACGAAAGCGCCGGTCCTGGATGTTGCGCACCCCGAGTCGTTGAAGATTGCCACGGAAGAGGCGGTCGGCGTAGCGGGCATCAACGAAGCCCGTGATGTCGAAGTCGTAGGGCAGGGCGAAGATCGGGCCGCTGAACTCTCCGATGGGCTTCGTATTGTGGCAGCATTCCTCGCTGCCGGGGTCGGCGCTGAACGCAGAGAAGTCGGCGTTTCCGATCATGTACTGGAACACCTCCAGCAGCGCCAGATGCTCCGGGTCCGCGTAGTCCGGAGCGACGTTCGGGGTGGCGATGTAGCGCCACCCGTTCCGCTCCGCCGCAGCCTCCTCATCCTCGATCAGGAAGCCGTAGCGGGTCCTGGGGTCGTTGTCGCTGGCCGTGTCATCGTAGGTGATCCGGGCCACCCGCACCCGGAACGACACGTCGGTGAGTTCGTTGAAGAACCGATAGACCAACGCCTCCTTGATCACGTCCTGTTCGTAACGATCGTCGTCGCGGCAGTGGGTCACCAGCTTCAGCTTGTCCTGGCCCTCGAAGACCGAACCGGCGACCCGGCTCTTGGGAAAGTCGAGACGCAGGGGAGGGAAGCGACAGATGCTGTTGTCGAGGCGGCTCCGTCCCCGGGTTCGAATGTCGACCTCCAGCGTGTCCAACTCGGTCCCGGCGTCGACGATGATGATCCCTGGGTATTCGACGTTCTCCTGGTCCCGGTGATCGAAGATGTCATCCAACGGGGCGACCACGGTGAACCGGAGCACCTCGTCCGACGCGAAGAGCGGGACATCCTGCGCGAGGGCGGGGACGGCGAAGGCGCCGAGCAGGGTGAGGCAGGTGGAGAGGGAGGCAACGCGCATGGCTGGCACCGGCCGAAGGAGCGATCTCGAACCTCGGAGGGGCAGGCCTCCAATTTCAACGACGAGCCACCGGGAGGAAAGACCCCTAACCCGGCGGATTCTCACGAAACACCTGAGAACGGATGAGCCAGCTCCGGCCGCGCTGAAGGAAGACCGTGAACAGAGTCCCGTTCACCTCGCTGGTGGGACCGTCCGAGACCGAGATGCGGTAGTTCGTCTGAACGGCCGCCATGTTCCCGGCGGCCTCGAAGTCCTGGAGGAATGCTTCGGCGAGACCCTGGGTGGGGAGAACGTCCTGCAACCATCCTTCGATGGCCTCCGGCCCTCGAACCGGCGGACCGACGGGAGGAAAGATCACCGCGTCGTCCATGTACAGCTCCTCGAGGGTGTCGAAGTCGTCCTCCGACCAGGCGACCGTCCAGTCGGCGATGGCCTCGTTGATCTCCCCGATCACGGTGGCGCGGTACTCCGCACGGATCTGCCGGGCGTCCGGGCCGTTGTAGCCCGGGGCCTGAGAGGCGGCGGCAGCGGGAAGGAGAGCGAGGAGAGATGATGCGAAGACGGCGCGTCGGAGTGGCATCGGGGTCAGGGGGGTCCGTGGGAGGGGGGCCTTTGGCGGCCGAGGGGTTCAGGGGCGCTTCTCGCTTCAGCCTGAAGCCCGGCGGGTCGTTGCATGGACGTGGTTGTCGCACAGTCCTGTGTGCACTCCTCATCCTTGCGATCTATCCGGCGTACGGCCAGGCTCAGGTGATCCAGGGCCGAGTCGTGTCTACCGAGGGAGGCGCTCCACTGGTCCAGGCCTCCGTCAGCCTGGTGGACTCCCTGGGCAACCTCGTGGACTCCAGAACCACCGGCGAGTCCGGGTTCTTTCGGTTCGAGGTGGGCTCGGAGCTTCAGGCCGCCTTCCTCCAGGCCCAGGTGCTTGGGTTCCTGACCTTTTTCGACGGGCCGATCCCACTGGACGCTGCCGAGCCGGTGCAGGTGGAACTTCGTCTACAACCGGCGCCCATCGAACTCGATTCACTGAGCGTTTCGGTTGAACGTCGCATTGCGTCGCTGGATGACAACGGCTTCTACACCCGGGAGCAGTTGGGGGCAGGGTTTCACCTGGATCGGACGGCGATCCGGCGACAGGTGTCGGCGTTGACCCTCGCCGATGTGCTGCGGACGATCCCGGGCCTGTCGGTAGGAAACAGCGGCGAGGTCACCTTCCAGGGTGCTCGGTCCATTCAGGGGTGCACCCCGAACGTCTACCTCGACGGCCTCCTGGTCGTGAGCGCGGTGGCTCCGGACCGGTTCTGGGCTCAGAACCTCATCGATCCTCTGGACGTCGAAGGGGTGGAGATCTATCGGCGCCCCTCCGAGGTCCCGGTCCAGTATTCGGCCTCTGGCGTATGCGGGGTGGTCCTGATCTGGTCGCGGCGTTAGCGGGGGCGGGCCGGGTTCGGCCCGCCCCCCGCTCCCTCAACGACCCATGAGGCTGATAGGGTCACGGACGCCGTACATCCCCATCCGCATCGGATCACCCCCGAGGAAGACCCGAGCTCCCACGGACACGGCGGCGAACCGGTCGTCGCCCAGGATCTGACCGGCGCTCAGGCCGCCGCGCTCACCCGCTGCGGCGAAGAGCTGCGCCTCCACGAAGGGCCGCACCGAGATCCCGCCCCTGAGTACTTCGACGCCGTAGCCCACGGAGAGGATCGACCACGCCGTCGCCCCGATGGGGTCCGCGTCGTGGTCGTAACGAAAGAACCCGTCTCCCGTTGCGGCCTCCCTCTCATACTCGGGCCGGATGGACCGCTCGAAGCGCAGGTAGGGCGTGTGACGCCCCCAACTCCACGCCGCCTCTGCCAGGAACGACCAGTAGTCCCCGTCCTCTGCCGACGTGCTCTGGGAGTACTCGGCCAGAGCGTAGAGGTCTCCGCCCGCGAGTGGATTCTGGAAGCGCAGGTAGGTGTTGAAGAGTCCCGTGGGGCCCTCATCTCCGGGGGCGCCGTGGTCGTCTGCCTGATGATCTCCCCCGTGATCCTCACCGTGGCCGTCGTCACCATGATGTGCGACCTGGGCGAAGCTGGCGCTCACCTCCCAAGCCGATTGACCCATCATGCTCGGCCCGAAGCGACGGATGGCCCTGACCGACCACGAGTCGGCGAAAGACTCCACATTGGAGAAGTCCCAGGGACCGTCGGGCTCCCCTCCCCCGAATACCCCCGCTTCCAGGCTCCACCCCCCTCCGACCCACATGCCATTCAGGGTGAACCGCTCGAGGATCTGGGAGAGGTGATGGTTGGTGGGATACTTCGCCGAGGGGCGGGCCATGGGATCGTCCGTACCGTAGGGCGCGAAGCCCTTCCCCCCGGAGACCGCGAAGGACCCCAGGCCCGTATCCCACCAGTTCACCGAGATCATAGCCTCGTGGAGGATCGTGTGGGGGTGCCGCGAGTCGATGAACCCCTCCCCCCAGCCTCCGAAGTTCAGCTCACCCTCCTCCTGGGTGAGCCCCTCCAGATTCGGGGTGACCCGCAGGACCAGCCGCCGATTGCGACTCTCCAGGTTCACCATGGCCACGGGCTGAGCGAGGTACACGCCTCGCTCGTCCAGGGGGCTGCCGGCCTCGGCGAGACCAAAGGTGGCCATGGGAAAGACCTGCCCCATCCCCGTGAGCCGCCACCCACCCCCGAGTTCCAGAGAGGGCATGGCGTGAGCGTGCTGCATCTCCTGCATCTGCCCGTCGTGGGCATGCGTGGTCGTGTCGGCCTGCATCACGGCGGATGCCAGAGCGACGACGGAAAGGAGCTTCATGGATTCCTCCTCCATCAACGTCGGTACGAGGATCCGCGTCGGCGGACCCATGGACACTTCGGCGACTGCGGTCAGCCGAGACGTGGAGGAGGAGGGTCCTGAGCGAGAGGCCCGTGGTGGAGGAGCAGCCCCGACTCGAGGGCGGCCAGGCGCCCGGCGACCAGGGCCTGGAGGGCCGGGATCGAAGACACTGCAGCCCCGGCCATCCCGCAGGCCATCATGGCGTCGCAGCCGTTGTCCTCGGAATCGTGGTGCGAATCGTGACCGGCGTCACGGTGAGAGGCGGCGCCGTCTTGAGCCGAGTGGGCGCCGTGACCCGGATCGCCATCGGAGTCGTGCCGAAGGCCCGAATCGTGATGTGGGGCGGGGGTCCCTTCAGCAACGAGTTCAAGCGGAGCCGGGCTCGCCTCGAGGGCGCCTGCCGAGCCCACACAGATCCAGGACAGACCCTGCCCCACGGTCAGGACCAGGAGAACCACAGAGGAGGCGAGGCGGATCATGCTCAATGATGGCGGATGGGGTGGGGCACGGGAAGGCCGGGAAGGGACGCCGTGGCGCGAGCGCCCCGTCACGAGACCAAGAGTTCTTTCATCGACACCTCTTTGCGGATAAGCCGTATTGAGAAAAGGGAGATACAGGTGTTTGCCCTCGACTTTTTCGGTGTAGGAGAGGAACCATGCGCATGCTCGTCGCTCTACTCTTGACCCTTGCCGTCGCTGCCCCCGCGGCGTCTCAGACCACCCTCGGCGTGCGGGGCGGCGTGAACATCGCCAGCCTTTCCGGGGACGCCAGCGAACTAGACAGCCGGACCGCCCTGAACGTCGGCGCCACTGCCCACTTTCCCCTCTCCGAAAACCTTGGTCTCCTGGTCGGTGGGTTCTACTCGCAAAAGGGAGGCAGCGAGAGCGAGGACGGCGTCACGGCGACCTTCGAGTTGGACTACATCGAGTTCCCCGTCCTGCTTCGCTACGACTTCCCTTCGGCGGGTTCCGCCTCCTTCCACGTCGCGGCTGGCCCCGCGGTGGGGTTCGAGATCGGTTGCGCTGTATCGGCGTCCGGGCAAGGACAGAGCGCCAGCTTCGACTGCGACCAGTTCGGAGAAGTGGGGCTCGAGACGTCCAGCTTCGACTTTGGTCTGGTAGGCGGAGCTGGGGTCGACTTCCAGGCATCCGAGGGTCTGATCGTGACCCTCGATGCGATGTACAACCTGGGCTTGGCCAACATCGACGACTCCGGCGGTGACGCCAGCAATCGGACCATCATGCTTCAGGCCGGCGTGGCCTTCCCCGTGGGAGGCAGCTGACCGCACCAGGTCTCGCTCCGGTCGGGTCCTGGACCCCGGCGGCGCCCCGCGCCGTCGGGGTCTTTGGGTTCCGGACGCGTCGATCGAGAACGCCGCCGGGCCTCCAGCGCCGAGAAACCCCGACGAACACTGCGGGTCTTCGGGCCCATCATGTCGTATAATCTTGCCGATCCCGCCATGGCCGAGCGCCGTTACGACGAAGACTAGATCCGGGAGATCCTGACCCGGGCCACTGAGCTGGCTCGGGACTCGCAGGTGAGCCCCGGGAGCGATCTGCTGCCTCACGGATCTGCTCCCCCCGCCGCGCTCGGATTGACCCTGGCGGAGCTCCAAGAGGTCGCGGGAGAGGTTGGGATCGCCCGCACCCGAATCGCCGAGGCCGCTGCTGATGTCGAGCTGAGGAGATCTCTCGCCCCGGCCACCAAGCCCCACCTGGGCGTACCGTTGACCGCCGTCCATGCGGTACAGCTCCCCCGCATGCTGACGGAAGATGAGTGGGATCGCTTCGTCGTCCGACTCCGAGACACCTTCGGCGCCACTGGCACCGTGCGCACCAAGGTTCGCTGCAGACCTGGGCGAACGGCTACCTCAAGGTACTCCTGGAACCCCTCACCACCGGCGCCCGCCTCTGCTTCCAGTCCATGCACGGGACGTCCAAGGGGTGGATTGATGGCGGGGTCGTCTTGGCGGTCTCCGGGGCGGTCCTGGCGGCGACGCTGGGAGTCCTGGCAGCCTTCGGTGGAAAGCCCATCCCGGTGGGGTTCTGGGGAGTGCTCGCAGGGTTCGTGGCAGGGGGTGCAGCCATGTGGAGCTACGGACGGGCCAAGACCGGAACGTGGCTCCCGACCCGGACGAGTCAGTTCCGGCTCCTGGGCGACGAGGCGCGTCGCATCACCGAGGCGGCGGCGCCCCGCCTCCAGGGACCGTCCTCCTCGACGGAGGTGGCGGACGTAGGCTGACGCCCCCCCGTAGTTCAACTCACGGGTCGACTCCCGGCCTGCTTCACCCAGCGGTCGTACCAGGCCAGGTACCTCTGGTGGCGATCCCGCCGGTACGACGCCGGACCCAAGCCGTGGGGCTGGTCCGGGTAGACCACGAGCTCCGTGGGCACCCCCCTGCGCCGGAGTGCCTGGTAGAGCTGCTCGGAGTTCTGGATCGGGACGTTCCAGTCCTTCTCACCGCCCATCACGAGGGTAGGTGTCGTGACGTGCTCGACCCGGTTGAACGGGGAGATTCGTTCCCAATTGTCCCGGTTGTCGCCCTCCCAGGGCAGCCCCAGCTCCGCCTCCCACTGCCGCTGGTAGTGGTCGTGGCCGTAGTTGGCGATGTAGAGGACCTCGCTGGCGCCAGTGATGGCCCCCTCGAAGCGCTCGGTCTGGGTGATCACGTAGTTGGTGAGGATCCCTCCGTACGACCAACCCCCCACGCCCATCCGGTCGGCGTCCACGATGCCCTGGTCGATGAGGTGGTCCACCCCTGCCATGACGTCGGCGAAGTCAGGGTCGCCCCAGTTGGCCCACAACGCTGAGGAGAAGTCCTGTCCATAGCCCGACGACCCCCGAGGATTCGGCGTCAGGACCACGTAGCCGTTCGCGGCGAAGAGGTGGGCCTCGAAGTTGAAGGAGTGGGAGTACTGGGAGACCGGCCCGCCGTGAAGCCGGAGGAGGAGCGGGTAGCGCTGACCCTCACGATAGTCCGGGGGCAGGTGGACGAAGCCCTCGACCTCGACTCCATTCTCGCTCTGCCATCTCTCCTCACGGACCTCGCCGAGGGTGAGACGGGACAGAAGGGATGCGTTGGTCGAAGTGAGGCGCTGGAGTCCCAACGCCGCCCCATCCCCGCCGGCTAGACGGAACAGGTCCCCGGGGAGGTCCGTCCGGGCCACCCGGGCTACCGCCGTCCCCTCTGGTCCGACGTGCCATCCCCGAACGCTGATCGGGCCCTCTGTGATCCGCCGCACGCTCCCGTCGCCCAGATCGTACGCCGCGATGTGGTTCTCGCCGGAGTCCTCGAGCCCGAACCAGATCTCCGATCCGTCGGGCGCAAACGCCGGCGAGGAGACGTTCCGGTCCAGCTCCTGAGTCAGGACGCGGGTGTCACCGCTCCCTTCGGAGGAAGACAGGGCCAGATGCCGGGTGGCGTACCAGATCAACTCCGGCTCCACCACCGAGGTATGGGCGATGGAGCGGCCATCGGGGCTCCAGGCAGGGGAGCCGTCGGAGCCAGGGTTGTCCGTGATGCGCAGGGGGTCCTCAGTGGGAGACTGGGCGTCGGCGGACACCACCCAGATGTCGGAGTTGGCGTTGGTATCGGGGTCCTCGGTGCGGTTCGATACGAAGGCGATCCGGGACCCGTCCGGCGACCAGACCGGGCCACTCTCATCCCAGCGGCCGGTGGTGAGCTGCCGTACCTCTCCAGACTCCACGTCGAAGAGGTAGAGGTGGCTGCGACGGTCGTCGGTGAGGTAGCCGGCCCGGTCCCGTTTGAACTGGAGCCGGTCGATCACCCACGGCTCGGGGCGATCCGAGGTCCAACTGCTGTCCTTCACCTCCTCGTCCCTCAGTACCAACACCAGCCGAGCCCCGTCCGGCGACCAGGCGTAGTCCGACACTCCTTGGTCGATCTCGGTGAGGGGCCAGGCCTCACCTCCCCGGCGATCCAGGACCCAGACCTGATTTCGGGCGTCGTCGCCCCGGGACGCAGTGAATGACAGATAGCGGCCGTCAGGGCTCCAGGCAGGCGCCCCCACCGATTCCCCGGGCCGCGTCATGGGGACGGGCTCACCTTCCCCAGAGGTCTCTCTCATCCAGATCCGGGTCTCGGAGGTCTCCTCCTCCGGGTCTTCCGTGGAGAGGGTGTAGGCGACCCACTCTCCGTCCGGGGAGACCACTGGAGGTCCCACTCGCTGAAGGTGGAACTGGTCGTCGACGGCGATGGGGCGGGGCGCCGTATCCTCCTGCCCGCCGGCCTGCCCGAGTGCCGGCTCGGCCCGGGCAGCCAGCAGTACCGTTGCGGTGACCAGGAGGAGCGGGAGTGCGGGGAGGCATTGGAGGTCAGGCCGGGAGAGCATCGTGTTCATGGGATCGGCTCGAAGGGTTCGGGCGAGCCCAGGTGCGGCTCGCTGGGGGCGCTGGCGCCGGAGCGGGGCTCGGCCAAAGTGCGATCCCGACGTTTCCCGCGCGAGTCGCAACGAGAAAGCGGGACGGACCCGAAGATCCGTCCCGCTCGCCCGACCGCCCGGACTGCACCCGATCGCTACGGCGGTCCTGGCCGCCCGGACCGGGCGCCGTCGCGGCGCCCTCTACCCTCACGGCCTCGATCCCCGCGGGGTCCACCCTCGATTCGATCGCCCCGTCCCGGCCGGGCCTGGTGATTCCCCCGGCCCTTCTTTCCGGGCCGGTCGTACCGGTGATCCGAGCCCCGATAAGCCACCCGGGGTACCCTCACCCGGGGTACGGGCCGAGCTCGAACCGGTGCGGGAGCGTCCCACCAAGCACTGCTGGAAACCCCGTAGCCCACCCCGTATGCGACCCTGACGCCATGGTAGGCACCGCCGTAACCGCCGTTGCCCCAGGCCAGGTCACGATACCCGGCCCAGTGGACTCCCGTGTAGCGATCCCAAACGGGCCGGAGCGGTCCCTGCCACGAGACGACGAGGACGCCTGGGGAGTAGACACCCCTCAGGTTGCCGCATCGTCTCGGGCGAGGCTGGTGACCCGGAGCCAAACCGGGATACCAGAGCCGGCAGAAACCACGACGGGGCCGGTGCCCTGGAGGCACCCATACTCCCGCTACCGGTCGGTAGAGGTAGCCCGGGTCAGGAGCCCCGACCCGGGGAAGCCAGGCGGTTCGGTAGGCGCGGTCGAAGCCCGCACGGTGGCCCGCGTCTCGCCACTCCCAGTTCACATGGACCCGGGCGTGCCTCTGAGCGTCCGCCGCTCGAGGGGCTCCCAGGGCCAATCCCAACATCCCGAACACCACGATCCTGTAGCTTCGCCGGATCATCTTCGCCTCCTTGGTGGCGAGTGAATCTGGCGAGACGAGGGGTCAACGAACGTGCCAGGACGGGAAGCGACCGCCGAAAAGCCTTTTGCTGACTGAAGATTCCCGGGATGCGTCTCGGCTGCGGGCCGAACGCGAAGCTGTCCTCCCCAGGTGACAGGCGAGCCGGAAGAAGGACCCGAGAAGAGCCATCCCGGCCCCTCGGGTCCCTCCTGCCAACGTCTCACTCCTGCGACCGCGATCGCCCCTCTACATGGAGTAGAAGAACTCCTCGCGGACCACCTTCCCATCCGCGACCGAGTAGAGACCGACCTCCTCCATGCTGTATCGCTGATCACCGGCCTTGAAGGTGACGTCGTACTTGTAGTGCACGGCAAATCGATCATCCCCGTGGGGGAAGGGACCCCCCACCGAGGCGTCGTGGACCTCGTGCTGCTCCGCCCACCACTGGTTCTTGGCACGGACTGCGTCGGCGCCGTGAACCTCACGCTGGCCCTCCGGGGGATCCATGGCCTCGACGCTCACCACATCGTCGGCATACAGCTCGTTGATCGCGTCGAGATTCCGTCCTTCACGAACCATGTCCACGAGCTTATTACCCACCTCGGCAGCACTCATCACTCTTCCTCCGTTCCAGTTGCTCGGTCTGAGTGGAAAGAGATCCACTGTAGAGGGAACGACGACAAAGCCGCAATCTTTCCGAACCGGGGTCGATCCGTGCAAACGGAGCCAGGCGACTTTGGTGCTCTGGCGGTGAAACGTACGGCGAATGGGCCCCGCTCGGTGCTCTCCCGGCGAACGACGCGTCAGGCCGGCGCCGTCGCTCTCCGCCGACGAAACCACCAGAAGCCCGCGCCCACCACCAGGCCCATGGCCAGGAAGGGGACCAGGACCGAGAGGGCGGTCAGGGCGATGGATAGGAAGGCCTCTCCCAGTCCGACCAGAGGATTCGCCACCCCCCCGGTGGTCCCCAGAGAGGCTGCCCGGGTCAGGACCGTTCCGGTCTGCACCACTCCGGCGGTCCCTCCCCCAGCGACCACAGCCAGGATCCACTGGAGGGCGGGGGGAGCGTCCCCGAGCATGAGAGCGGTGAGAAGCGTTCCGGCGATGACCGCCGCAGGGGTAGCCACCGTGTCCAGAGCGTTGTCCACCCACGGAAGGAGGTAGGCACCCAATTCCACCGCCACGGCCACGCCCAAGGCGATCAGCGCCAGCGGAAGCCGCTGGCTGCCGCGAGCCCTATCCCACCGGCCAACCCCAGCAGAAGCCCAAGCGATTCCGTCTCCATCATGGCGGTCCCCGGCGAGGGTTCGCCGACCCCGCACTGTGCCGACCTGGGGACCGGCTCATCACCGGCTCCTTCCCGGACCGTAGAGCACGTGCCCCGGCCGGGCCTCGGTGTGCCGGCCGTCCTCCACTACGACCTCTCCGTTCACCACGACGACATCGATGCCCTCGGGGAAGAGGACGGGCTCCTCGTAGGTGGCCCGGTCCTGCACCCGCTCCAGGTCGAAGATCACTACATCGGCCCAGAACCCCTCTCGAAGCAGCCCGCGCCCGTGGAGGCGCATCCGGGTGGCGGGCCACGAGGTCATCTTGCGGACGGCCTCTTCGAGGGTGAGGACGCCCTCGTCTCGAACGTAGCGGGCCAGGACTCGGGGAAAGGTGCCGTAGCTCCTGGGGTGGGGCAGTCCGAGTACATCGGCGGTGCCGGCGTCGAGTGCGGCACCGGCGTCGCTCCCGATGCTGACCCAGGGCTGCTGCATGGCCCACTTCACGTCGTCCTCGCTCATCATGTGGTAGATGGCCATGACCCGTCCCTCCCCCTGGGCGACCAGATCCCAGGCCGCGTCCGAAGGGGCCTTCCCCCACGCCTCCCCGATCTCGGCCAGGTTCATGCCCTCGAACCGAGCGTTGTCGGAGTTGCGGGCGTTCACCAGGACGATGTTCTCCCAGCCACCCGAGGCCTCCACGATGTTCCACCACCCCGGGTAGCCCGTCGCCACCTGCTCCCTGAGCTGGGCCCGCACCTCAGGACGTGCGATCCGGGCCTGGAGGGAATCCCGGCCACCGTCGAAGACCCAGGAGGGGATCGTGGCTTCGAGCCCAGTGCCACCAGCGGTATACGGATACTGGTCCACCGCCACATCCACGCCTCGGGCCCGAGCTGCCTCGATCCTCGCCGCTGCCTCTCGGATCAGCGTTCCCCATCCGGGCTGATACGCGGCCTTGTAGTGGAAGATCTCCACGGGCATCCCGGCCCGTTCGCCTACCTCGATCGCCTCCTCCACGGCGGTGACCAGCTCCTTCCCCTCACCCCGGATATGCGAGGCGTAGACGCCTCCGTACTCCGCGGCGACCTCCCCGACGGCGACGAGTTCATCCGTACCGGCGAAGGACGACGGTGGGTAGATCAGCGCCGTGGTCATCCCCATGGCCCCCTCCTCCATGGCCCGGCGCATGATGGCCCTCATCTCCTCCAGCTCGTGGGGCTCGGGAGGGCGATCCACAGTTCCGAGGACGGCGCGACGAGCCTGACTCTCGGAGAAGTAGCTNCCGAAGTTGATGGAGATGCCCTGCTCCTCCAGCAGTCGGAAGTAGTCGGAGATCGAGTCCGCCGGCACCGGCGTCCCGCCCTCTCCTCCGATGGCCGTGGTGACCCCCATGCGCACCTTGTTCTCCGCCAACCCATTCAGGGGGAGGACCCTTCCTGATTGATCCATCATGTCGATGAACCCCGGCGCCACGAACCGCCCGTCGGCGTCGATCACCCGGGCCGCCGGTCCCTCCACCCTCCCGACCTTCACCACTCGCCCGTCCCGGATGGCCACATCCGCCCGAATCCACGGATTCCCGGCTCCGTCCAGCACCCGGCCGTTCCGGATCACCAGATCGAACGCTCCTTTCGAGGAGACCTGGGCGCGAAGTGGGGGGCCGGTGAAGGCGAGAAGAACGAGGCCGATCGAGACGCAGAGGAGGGCGAGAGGGCTTCGAGTCATGACGAGCTCCGGTCCTTTGGCGAATCGCTAGGCCCCGGGTCCGGCGGACCCGAAGCCGGCGGGGTTGTCCTCGAAGCCCCACATGAAGGGCGGCTCGACCCCGCAGGCCCGGGAATAGGCGAAGAGCTGCCCCCGGTGGTGCAGAAACTCGTCGTTGATCACGACCATCGCGAAGAACCCGTTCAGGGGAATGCCCCAGGCGTTCTCTACCGGACTCGCCAGCTTCTCGTCCGTGACCTGGGATATGGCGGCGTTGGCTCGCTCCCAACAGTCCTGGGCGTACCTCAGGACCTCCTCCTTGGAAGTAAGGCTGGCGGCCACCTCGTCTTCGCTGTCTTCGCCGGGGGAGATCTTGCCGGAGGCCACCCCCTCCGCCACGTCGCGGAAGATGCTCCCGGAGGTGTGGGCGACCAATTGAGCCGGAGATCGCATGTCCCGGATGGGCTGGCCGTGAAAGGCGTCGTCGGGGAGCCCCTCGATGACGCGAAGGTAGATGCCGTACTTCTGCCGCATATGATCCCACATGCCGTCGAGCCACTGCTTGTTCATAAGCCGTTCTTCCGAGTCGAGGGAGAGTCTTCCCGAGCCGGGCCTCCTGTCGCCAGGGAGCGGCGGAGCCGGACCCCTCGAGACCAGGTCGGGGAACGGAGCATGGGGCGCGGCACGGGCCCGCGCCACCACGAGGTGCGGACCACGTAACCTTGACAGCTTAGGTCAGCCCTCAGATCATGGGGCCGGCATACCTAACCTGGTAAGGTTACATCGGGGTGGCGGCCGACCCGCCCCCCATCCCTGACTCCCGGGAGCTTCGTTCGTGGCCCGCGTCCCCTCCGGTTCCATCTACGGAACCCTCAACCTCCTGATCCTGAAGGCGCTGGAGGAGCGAGCCCTCCATGGCCTGGGGGTCGCCGAGTGGATCGAGGACCGATCCGGCTCCTCCATGGAGATCAAGGAGGGAGCCCTCTACCCGGCGCTCCATCGCCTCAGGAATGCCGGGCTGGTGGAGGACGAGTGGCGGGAGGCCCCATCGGGACGCCCGGCGAGGTTCTACTCACTGACCCGAGACGGTCGAGAGGAGCTGAGTGGTGAGATCCAGCGGTGGCGGTCCCACGCCGGCGCGGTCTCTCGACTCCTGGGACTCACGGAGGCAGCGGAGGCGCTGAGGGGATGAAACGGGGCGGGTGGGTGGGGCGGCTGTTGGGCTTGGGACATCGAACGCGAGACGAGAGTGAAGCTGAGCTGCGCTTCCACCTCGAGGAGCGAATCGACCAGCTCATTGCCGACGGGTGGAGCCGGGAGGACGCGCGGCGGGAGGTCGAACGGCGATTCGGGGACTTTGACGCCACCCTCGACGCCTGCCAACGAGTCGAACGACAACGGGTACGACGGGGGAGGGTGACGGGGATGTTCGAGACGGTTCGCAGTACGGGGGTAGCCACGGGCCGGATGATCAGGCGATCCCCGGCGTACGCCGCGACGGTCGTGGCGACGCTGGCGCTTGGTCTGGGCGCGTCCACAGCCATGTTCAGCGTCCTCTACGGAGCTCTCCTCAGACCGCTTCCCTATCCCGCAGCGGACGAGCTGGTCCGGGTGAACAACCGGTTCGAGAGCACCGGAGGGAGCGGGCCCTTCTCGATCCCCAACTTCCTGGACCTCCGAGAGCGGGCTCGGGCTTTCGAGGAGCTCACGGGATACCAGAATGCCTCTGCCACGCTGACCGACGCCTCGTCGTCGGAGCGGATCCCTGCCCTTCGGGTGACCTCGAACTTCCTGGATGCCCTGCGGCTCCAGCCGACTCTGGGACGAGGATTCATCGACGGTGAGGACCGGGCCTCCTCGGACCGCACCGTCGTCCTCACCCATGAGACGTGGCAGTCCCGGTTCGTGGGAGACCCGAAGGTGCTCGGTCGGACGGTGTCCATCGACGATCGAGCTCACGTGGTCATCGGCGTGCTGCCCGAGAGCTTCTGGTTCCCCGGGGACCCCCGCTTGCTGGTGCCCTTCGCCTGGGATGAGGAGTCCCTTGCCGACGACCGCCGCGGCAACCGGAACCTGTCGGCGCTGGGTCGCCTGGGGGGCAGCCCTGCGCCGCCCATGGCGACCCTGGCGGCAGAGCTCACCACGATCACCGACGGCATCGCCGAGACCTTTCCCGTGAACCAGGAGGGGTGGGTCGTCACCGTCGAACCGTTCAAGGACTTCGTGTTCGCCCAGAGCCGCACCTCGGTCTACCTCCTGACCGGCGCGGTGGGGCTGCTCCTCCTCATCGCCTGCGTCAACGTCGCCAACCTCATGTTGGTCCGCAGCGAACGTCGCACCCGGGAGGTGGCGGTTCGGGCGGCGCTGGGGGCCGGACGACGGACCCTGGTCACGGAGAGTCTGGCCCAGAGCCTGACTCTCACCGCCCTGGCCGGGGTCGCCGGGCTCGGGTTGGCTCACCTCTTCACGAACCTCCTTCTGACCCTGTACGGCAACCGACTCCCTCGATCAGAGAGCATCGGCCTGCACCTGCCGGTCCTGGGCTGCGCCTTCGCCCTGATCCTCCTCACGGGTCTCGGTGTGGGGCTGGTCCCGGCGCTCAGGCTCCGTATGAAGCGGCTTCAGGAGGTCCTCCGGGGAGGCGGCCGAGGCGACGTAGCAGCGGCGAATCGGATCCAGCGCGGCCTGGTGGCGGGACAGATGGCGCTGGCGGTGATCCTCGTCACCGGCGCAGGCCTCATGATCCAGAGCTTCAGGAACCTGAACTCCGTGGAGACGGGGATCGACCCGGAGCGGGCCATGACCTTCACCGCCCAGGTGTCCCCGATCGCCTACCCCACCCCCGAGGGACGGCAGCAGTTCTTCGAGAGCGTGCTGGCTCGAATCGAGGCCCTCCCGGGCGTACAGGCGGTGGGACTCAGCGAGCGGACCCCTCTTCAGGGCGGCTTCAACATCACCTCCCTCCCATCGCCGGACGACCCTGAACTCTCTGCGGCCTTCGTAGAGGTCCGCCGGGTCTCTCCAGACTTCTTCGCCGCTGCAGGAATCGACCTCCTCCGGGGTCGGCTGTTCGAGCCCGTTGAGTTCGGAGGCGGGCAGGATGTGGTGGTGATCAGCGATGAGCTCGCCTCGGACATCTTCCCCGACGGCCAGGTCCTGGGGAAGCGAATCCTGTCGGAGTGGAACGAGGTCGGCTGGGAAGTCGTGGGGGTAGTGGAGAGCGTCCGGGAGTTCGGGGTGGCGCGGGAGCGGCGGCCGGCGGTGTACTGGCCCTTCGGCGAGACGGCGTCGCCGGCGTCGATGAACTTCATCGTCCGCTCCACCTCCGACGAGCCCCTGGAGCTGGTCCCCGGGATCCGCAGCGCCATCGCCGGAATCGATCCTGCGACCCCGGTCTACGCGGTCCGCTCCATGCGAGACGTGATGGTCGAGACGATGGGGGTACGGGTCTTCGCCACCAGCCTGTTCATGGTCTTCGGGGTCGCCGCGCTCCTTCTCGCCGCCGTCGGGGTGTTCAGCGTCCTGGCCTACCTCGTGGAGCAGCGCACCCGTGAGATCGGGATCCGGCTCGCCCTGGGCTCGAGTCGCACTGCGGTCCGACGTCTGGTAGCCCGCGAGGCCTCGGTGCTCGCCGGCTTGGGCCTCCTGGTCGGCGGGGCCATCGCCCTGCTGTCCGGCTCCGTGATCGAGGGGTTGCTCTTCGGTGTAGCGGTCCGAGACCCCATGGTGCTCGGGGTGGTCACTCTGGTTGCAGCCGCTGGAGCTGCAGCGGCTGCCTGGCTCCCGGCCCGGAGAGCGACTCGCATCGACCCCATGATCGCCATGCGGGAGGATTAGCACCCCGAGTTCCGGGACGGCAGCGCAGGTCCATGGGCGAGGACCGGGCCCGGAGGGCTCCCTCATGGGTCTACTTGGCGCTGAGCGACCTCCTTCGTTTCGCCGGCCATCTCTCCGAGGACCGCATCGAAGGCTTCGACGGCCAGGTCGACGTCCGCCCGGGAGAGGACCATGGGGCCCTTGATCTTCACCACGCTCTCGAAGGGCCCGTCGGTCCCGGTGAGAATGCGTCGGCGTCTCAGCCCCTCCACCAGCCGTGAAGCGGCTTCGGGAGCCGGAGTCCGGGCCTCCCGGTCCCGTACCAGCTCGACCCCGACGAAGAGCCCCGTCCCCCGGACATCCCCGATCACCTCGTGACGCTCCATCAGGCCCTCGAGCCCCCCCAGAAGGCGATCCCCCGCCTCCAGAGCGTGCGCCTGAAGGCCCTCGTCCCGGATCACGTCCAGCACCGCACAGCCAATGGCGCACGAGACCGGATTCCCTCCGAAGGTGGAGAAGAACTCCATCCCCGCCTCTCCAAAGGCTCGAGCGATGGGCTCCGTGGTGACGATGGCTCCCATGGGGTGGCCGTTCCCCATGGGCTTCCCCAGAACCACGATGTCTGGAACCACGCCTTGCTGCTGGAAGCCCCAGAAGTGGGTCCCGACCCGCCCGAAGCCGACCTGCACCTCGTCGAGGACGCACACCCCACCGGCTCCCCGCACGTGGCGGAAGGCTGTCTCGAAGTAGCCTTCCGGGGGAACGATCTGCCCCCCTACCGAGGGTAGGGACTCGGCGATGAAGACCCCCGGCGGCCGTTCCATCCCCTCGATGATCTCTCCGACTGCATTGCCGTAGGCCACTCCGGCGTCCCGCCCCTGACCTCGGAACGGCCCCCGGTAGCCGTCGGGCATGGGAGCCACCTCGACCCAGGGTGGGCGCCCTCCGCCTCCGGGTCCATCGAACTTGTAGGGACTGATGTCTACCAGAGTCCGGGTATGTCCATGGTAGGCGTTGGCCAGCACCATGACCTCGGACCGCCCCGAGTGGAGACGGCCCAGGCGAAGGGCCAGCTCGTTCGCCTCGGAGCCCGAGTTCACGAGCAAGCAGTGATCCAGACCCTCCGGGAGGGTGGCGCACAGCCGGTCTGCGTAGTCGACCAGGGCGTCGTAGAGGTAGCGGGTGTTGGTGTTGACCCGAGCCATCGCCTGGTGCCCCGCCGCAACCACCCGAGGGTGTGCGTGGCCCACGTGGGCGACGTTGTTGTACAGATCGAGGTGAGCCCGGCCGTTCTCGTCATACAGGTAGGCTCCCCTCCCCCGCACCACCTTCAGGGGCGTGCGAAAGCTCAACGAGAGGGCCGTGCTGAGCCGCGCCCTCCGGCGCTCCACGAGCCGGTCAGGTGGATCTCCCCGGTCGGCCCAGGGCTCGACGTCGATCCCGGACGTCAATCGGTCCGCAGCGGTCACCGGGTCCACCTCCACCAATCCTTGCAGCGCCTCCCACGCCGCCGCCTCCGTCACGTACCACGAAGCTCGGTCCGGATCGACGCTGCGACGCTCTGCCGCAACCGCAACGGAGGCAGCCAGGCGCCCACAGACCAGAGGAAAGAGGAGTTCGCACTCCCTCTCCGAGAGGGGAAGCACCTCATGGTATCCGGCCACCAGCGAGGCCCCGTCCCGCAGCGGATCGCCGCAGGGAAGGGTCAGGTAGGCCAGGGCGATGGCCAGATCGCACAGACGAGGATTCGTCAGTGCGTCTCCGAAATCCAGGAGACCGCAGACCTCCTCGCCCTGAACCAGGAGGTTTTCGTCGTTCAAATCGCCGTGGATTAGTGCCCGGGGCAACTCCGGGAGGAACGGTTCGGCCCCGGCCCACAGCCGGAAGGCTTCGGTCAGGACCCGTCTCCGCGCTGGATCCGCAACGTGGGCTCCCAGGGGCCGGAGCGCCCCGGCCCGGGTCAGGTCCCAGCGGTGCGTCCGGTGTGCCTCGGGAAGATCCACGGGCGACAGCGCTCCCGCGATCCGTGCGACACTCCGGCCGGCGTTTCGGAGCAGGCCCGGCGAGGGATCGCCGACCCTTCCCCAGGGCGTCCCCTCCACGAAGGTCATGAGCCGAGCCACGCGCTCCGGAGACCCAGCGGTCGACAGGACCCGGGCGTCGGTCCCGTGGCGGGTAGAGATGGTGGTCGGGAGGGACAGACCCAGGCCCGCTGACCTAAGGGCGGCGACGGCAGCGGCCTCGAGGGCCGTTTCCCGGAGGCCTGCCGCCAGGGGTGCGATCTTCAAGACGAAACGAGCCCCTTCCGGAGTTTCGACCCGGTAGTTCTCGTTCTCACCGCCGAGGCGGGTCAAGGCACCGCTCACGCCCCAACCTTCGGTGAGGAGTTCGGTCAGGCCGGCGGTCGCGGTCAAGCGGGATCTCCAGGGGTGTGCAACGGGCACGACCTGCGGCGAAACGGGATTGCTGCGAGGTGCCGGTCCATGGGCCGCCTCATGATTGGAGAGTGCGTGGGCCTCTCGTCCCGGTTGTCCTGGGGGGTCCGGGGTTCGAGGCAGCCAAGCTGCTGCGCCTTTCCAGCCCTGGCCACCCCGCCCGAGTGGGCAGCGCAGCGTGGGGCGGTGTCGGCGCCAAGCTGCGTACGGGCCGTCCCTCGAAGCCTCATTGCGGGAGGCTCGCACCGCAGAATACTATCTCCGCACCTCCGACCCCAACATGCGCTCTCTGGAGGTCTCCCCGTCCAAAGGAAGAAGCACATGACACGAAAGCTCGGAGCAGAGTTTCTGGGCACAGCCTGGTTGGTGTTCGGCGGTTGCGGTAGCGCCGTCCTGGCAGCGGGTTTCCCGGAGCTGGGCATCGGCTTTATCGGGGTTGCATTCGCCTTCGGCCTCACCGTCCTCACCATGGCTTACGCGGTGGGTCACATCTCCGGGGGCCACTTCAACCCCGCGGTGACCGTGGGGCTCTGGTCCGGGGGCAAGCACCCTGCGAAAGAGGTGCTCCCCTACGCGGTGGCCCAGCTGCTCGGCGCCGTCGCAGGCTCCCTCGTCCTCTACCTCATCGCCACGGGTCAGGCGGGTTTCAATGTCGTGGAGAGCGGCTTCGCGGCCAACGGGTACGGAGAGCACTCGCCGGGGGGCTATTCCCTGGCAGCGGGCTTCATCGCGGAGGCCGTCCTGACCTTCTTCTTCCTCATGGTGATCCTCGGCGCCACCGACGCCAAGGCACCAGCGGGGTTCGCCCCCATCGCCATCGGGCTCTGCCTGACCTTGATCCATCTGATTTCGATCCCGGTGACCAATACCTCGGTGAACCCGGCACGGAGCACCGGCCCGGCCCTCTTCGTCGGCGGGTGGGCCCTGGGCCAGCTCTGGCTCTTCTGGGTCGCCCCCATGATCGGCGCCTTCGCGGCCGGCGCGGTGCACCGGACCCTGTTCGCGTCGAAGGAGGGGTAGCCGCCGGGCGCCGTGAGGGTAGCGCCACCGGAACGGCGTACCGACAAGGTATCGGCCGTTGACTCCAGAACTGTGTTTTGCGACCCTGATTCCACGCAGTACTTTGTGCTGCACAGCTTAGGAAGCGGGCGTCGGTCTCGTGGGTCGAGGTCGGCGCCGCTTTGAATCGTGGCCGGGCTGGCCACATCCCTGCGCGGGGGGTCCGCGTGAACAACCAGCAGTCTGGAAGTACGTCTTGCGTCACTCCCTGCTGCGATACCGGAGGAGCGCACGCGATGCGTACTACGGGAACCGTGAAGTGGTTCAACGATGAGAAGGGCTTCGGATTCATCACCCCGGCGGACGGCGGCAAGGACTGCTTCGTCCACCACAGCGCGATCCAGGCCGACGGATTCCGGTCTCTCCCGGAGGGAGCGACGGTGGAATTCGACATCGTGGAGGGTGCCAAGGGCCCCGCTGCGGAGAACGTCGTTCAGGTCTGACCGGGTTCGGTCGTTTTGAGGTAACAGAAGGCCGCCCCGACATCTCTGTCGGGGCGGCCTTCTGCGTTCCTGGACGACCCGTTGCGGGTGTGAGCCGGGCGTCTCCCCCGGAGATCAGGAGGAGGATCGCCGTGGAGTCCTGCTCTCCTGGTGGGTTCGCGACCTGTATCGCGACACCCCGTCACGTCATCAGCGAGGGACCTCGCTGGAGCGCACCTCCGCCTCGGTGAACTCGGGCAACTGCGGCGGCTGCCACAGCTGGATGACGGGGAAGGTGGAGAAGAACCAGCGAACCGAGGCCAGGAAGAGCCCCAGGAAGCCCACACCGATCAGGACGTGGTAGATCTCCTGGGTCACGTCATAGGCCTCGAGGAGGCTGGGGGCCACGAGCCAGTAGCGCTCGTTCCACAGCCCGAACAGGATCACCAAGGTGATTCCCCGGAGCCACGTCGGGTTCATCTTCGGCTTCCGTCCCAGAAGGCCCGCGAACGGGATGACGAAGCAGAGAAGAACCACCGCCACCGAGTAGGCACCCCAGCCCTCGCCTGCACGGGTGATCATGTAGCTCTGCTCCCAGGGGAGCTTACCGTACCAGATCACGATGTACTGGGCGAAGAAGAGGTAGGTCCAGAAGACCGTGAACCCGAAGGCGAGCTTCCCGATGTCGTGACGCTGCTGGATGCCGATGTAGCGGTGAGCGAAGTCGTCCTTGCTACGAAGCCACATTCCCGTCGTCGCGGTGATGGCCACACCACCCCAGAAGGCACCCATGAAGTACCAGCCCCCGAAAAGGGTGCTGAACCAGTGCGAATCCAGGGACATGGCGAAGTCGTAGATCAGGAAGCTCATGACGACGCCGTAGACCATGGCCATGACCGGGGCCAGGCGGCTGATGCGCTCCCAGCAACGCTGCTCCTCTGCGGCCTGACCAGCCCAGCCCGCCATGAGGCGGTCGCGCCAGGTCTTCTGCCCACTGTCCAGGCCGCTTGGATCCACGAGCCCCATGTCGGGCCGGATCATCAGGTAGGCGAAGTAGAGGGCGATGCTGAAGAGCACCGCGGCGCCCACCACCGTCCGGGTCATGAAGAAGGGGATGTTGAGGTAGGCCGCCTTCGCCTGGACGATAGGGTCGTACGCCATCTGCTCAATCCACGGGAAGTAGTTCTCCCGGAGGAAGAGCATGGGTAAGAGCAGTATGAACGCCACCGGCAGGAAGGCGGCGAATGCAACGCCCACCCGTCGGAGTGACCAGTTCCACTTGGCCTTCACAATCTGGGTGACGCCGGCAAACATGACCGCACCCATGGCGACGCTCGAGAAGAACAGCCAGTTGGAGACGTAACTCGCCCAAGCGGCCGTGGAGTCCTGACCGAGACGGATGATGAAGGCCGCGAGGCCTACGATGAACATGACGCCGAAGATCACGCTGGCGCCCTTGTTCCGAGGGAGAATCCGCGTCTCGATCGTTTCGGGAATATGAATGTGCGCCATGTCTCTACTCCTCCGCCCCGTCGCCGTCGGCGTCGGCCTGGGCGTCTGGAGCCTGGGCCTGCTGACCCCCGTTGTAGTCGGCCTGCAGTTGCCGGACGTAGTTCACGATGTCCCACCGGTCGAAGTGGGTAATCTGGTGACCGTACTGAGGCATGAGGCCCCGTCCCACCCGGATCATCCCGTAGATGTAGCTGTCCGAATACCCCTGGACGGTTTCTCCGGCCAGGTTGTAGGCCACCAGAGCCGGCCACTTCTCGACGATGTAGGCGTCCGCGCCGATCCCTACGGGCCCATGACAAACGATGCAATATCGATTGTATATCTCCTCTCCACGGGCGAGAGACTCTTCGTCCGCAGGGGTCGGATTCTCGAACGTCGCCCAGACGTCGGCGGCGGGGTTGGCCGTCTGGGCCTGGGAGAAGTCGGGGACCAGGTAGTCGCCACCCTCGGGCTGACCGATGTTCAGGTCCCCGCGGGCGGCCGGGAAGTTCGCGGACGCAAACGGGACGCTGCTTTCGGCGGGAAGCAAGGGCGCTTCGTAGGGATCGTAGGTCACCTGGTTCCGCATGGAGCGCCCGAAGATCGCTACCATCGCGTCATCCATCGGTGTGCAGGCTCCGGTAGCCAACAGCGCAGCGCCCAGGACCAGACCACGGCGAAATCGCCGACGGATTGCGGGCTGATGAACGTCACACATGGGCGCCCTCCCGAAGTTCGACTGGCTGGTACTTCTGCAGGATGGACCGGGCCTCGTCGAGGCGCTTGCCGTCGGCTCCGACGAAGACGCCGAAGCGGCCAGAGCTGAATTCGGGATCATAGACCACGGAGGGCTTGAAGCCGGGAAGCCGGCTCATGATGAAGAGTCCCAGCACCGTGGACAGGGCGCCGAAGAGCACTGTGAGCTCGAAGGCGATGACCACGTACGCGGGGATCGAAAGGATCGGCTTGCCACCCGTGACGAGGGGCCAGTCCATCGAAGTCCACGAGGTGAAGGCGAAGCCGGTCGCAGTGCCGGTCAGGCCCCCGACCAGCGTCCACACCCGCACCGGACTCTGATCGTAGCCCATGGCGTGCTCGATGTGGTGCTCCGGGAAGGGGGCGTAAGCCCTCATGTCGCTCCTGAAGCCGGAGCTGCGCAGCTCCTCGATGGCCTCGACCGTGTCGTCGAGGTAGTCGAAGGACGCCAGAATTCCGCTTGAGCTACTCATCTCAGGCCTCCGCTCCGGAAGGTGCGCCAACCGATTTCTTCCGCCGCATCGGGGCTGGGACGACTTCCTTCAGCTCCGCGATGGCCACCGGGGGCAGCAGGCGGATGAAGAGGAGGAACCAGAACGAGAACCAACCGAAGCTCCCGATCATGATCCCCATCTCCGTCAACGAGGGCCGGTAGACACCCCACGCGAAGGGCTCGTATTCATGAGAAAGAGAGGTCACGATAATCACGTAGCGCTCGAACCACATCCCGATGTTGATGAAGATCGAGATGGCGAAGAGCGCCGGGATGGAGTGCCTCACCCGCTTGAACCACAGCATCATGGGAACGAAGCCGTTACACACCAGCATGATCCAGGTGGCCCACCAGTAGTGGCCGAAGAGCCGGTTCCAGAACATCTGCTTCTCCGGCGGCTCGCCGCTGTACCACGCCATGAAGAACTCGGTGAGATACGCGTAGAAGACGATCAGCGAGGTGAGCATGATCAGCTTCGACAGCGCGTCGAAGTGCTTCGTGGTGAGGTACGCCTCCAACTTGAAGATCTTCCGGATCGGCACGGCCAGGGTGATCACCATGGCGACCCCGGAGAAGATGGCGCCGGCCACGAAGTACGGTGCGAAGACCGTGGCGTGCCAGCCCGGTACGATGCTCACTGCGAAGTCCCAGGAAACCACGGAGTGCACCGAGAGGACCAGCGGAGTCGCCAGGGCGGCGAGGAAGATGTAGGCCTTCCCGAAGTGGTGCCACTGACGGTCGGTGCCTTGCCAACCCATGGACAGGAAGGAGTAGAGCTTCCTGCGTAGTCCCGTCGACTGATCCCGGGCTCCGGCGATGTCGGGGATGAGACCCAGATAAAAGAAGACCGCGGACACGGTGAAGTATGTCGTCACCGCGAAGACATCCCAGACCAGCGGTGACCTGAAGTTGGGCCAGAGAAATCGCTGGTTCGGATAGGGAATGAGCCAGTAGGCGTGCCAAACCCGCCCGACGTGGATCAGCGGGAAGACCCCGGCCGTCATCACCGCAAAGACCGTCATGGCCTCGGCGGCCCGATACACGGACTGCCGCCAGGGCGCTCGGAAGAGGAAGAGGATCGCCGAGATCAGCGTCCCGGAGTGGGCGATTCCCACCCAGAAGACGAAGGTCGTGATGTAGACTCCCCAACCCACGGGGCTGGTGAGCCCGGACACTCCGATCCCCCGGTAGATCTGCCAGAACCAGGATCCGAAGAAGAGAACCACTCCCAGGGTCGCAAGGCCGAAGAGGACCCACCACCCCCGACCGGGGGCGGAAAGCATCGCCAACACGTCCCGGTTTACGTCGCTGTACTCCTCGACGTCCGGGTGCGTGAGCGCTCCCCTTCTTTGCGATTCCGTCAACGCTTCAGTCGTTGCCATGCTCACTCGTGCTTGAGGCGGGCCCCTAATGGGCGCCGGATTCGACCTCGTGGAACGTGACCTTCTTCAGATAATGGACAGCGGGCTGGGTATTGATGAGCTCGTCGAGCACCCGGTACGTCCGCTCCGTGTGCGCCAGCTCGGCGACACGGGACTCCTCGTCCCTGATGTTTCCGAACACGATGGCTTCGGCAGGGCAGCTCTGCTGACACGCCGGGACGATCTCGCCGTCGTGGATGCTCCGTCCCTCCTCGAGGGCGGCCCGATTCTGTACCTCTCGGATCCGCTGGACGCAGAAGGAGCACTTCTCCATGACGCCGGTGTTCCGCACCGTGACGTCCGGGTTGTACTGCCAGTGAAGAGGCTCCGGCACGTCGGCGTAGGTGTACCAGTTGTACACTCGGACCTTGTAGGGACAGTTGTTCGCGCAGTACCGGGTCCCGACGCAGCGGTTGTAGATCTGGCCGTTCAAACCGTCCGGTGTGTGATACGCCGCATAGACGGGGCAGACCGGCTCGCAGGGCGCATTGCCGCAGTGCTGGCAGAGCATGGGGAGGTGGCGCACATCCAGGTGACTGGCGTGGCTGGCATCCACATGCTCGTAGTACCGCTCCAGGCGGATCCAGGCCAGATCCCGCCCCATGGCCACCTGCTGCTCACCCACGAAGGCGACGTTGTTCTCGGACTGACAGGCCACCACGCAGGCGGAGCAGCCTGTGCACTTGTCCAGGTCGATGGCCATAGCCCACCGGGGCATGCCCTCGCGGCCGTAGTCACCGTAACGGGACCCGGGAAGCGGGAAGTCCTCTGCGGCGCCCTCGGTCTCCACGGGTTGGAAGCCCCCCATGAGGTTCATCTCGGCGAGGCCGTGATCCTCGTAACCGCCCTCCTCGCCGTAGCCCTCACCTTCGCTGTCCTCCTCCCCGTCGTGGCCGAGCTCCGACAAGGCCACTGCCGGAGCGATATTCCGATCCGACTGGTAGTCTGAGCCCTCGATGGAGGCGAGACGGTACCGCTCCCCGGTGCCCTCGACGCTCACTCTGGTCGAGACGAGAGCCAGCTGGCCCGAGGGCTGTTCCGCCACAGCGGGAAGGAGCCGGATCGGGTTGACTCCGTTGCCGTTGGCGTAGCGACCACTGTTCTCCCGGCCCGCGCCCATGGCGATACCGACGGCGTCCTCGCGGATCCCGACGTACGTGTAGAGGGGGAGGGTAACCTCGCCGTTCGGGGACCGTACGGTGACCACGTCTCCCCGACGAAGACCGTGACGCTCCGCTGCGTCGGGATGCATCTCGACCCATGAGTGCCAGGCGAGCTTGGAGACGGGATCCGGCAGCTCCTGCATCCAGGGCCGGTTGGCCTGTCTTCCGTCCCCGAACCGGGACGACGGATAAACCAGGAGCGTGAATTCACCGTCACCCTCGAGCGCCGGCGTCTCGAAGGTCAACGCCGCATCCGGATTCTGTAGAGCGACGGCCTCCTGACTCGTCGGCGCACCGACCATGACCGCGCCGCTCTTGAGGGAGGTCTTCCACCAGGCCTCGAAGTTCAGCTCCGATCCGGAGCGGCCGTGGAGCTCCTGCCAGCGAGCCACCAGATGGTCGTACGTCGTCTCAGGACCCAGGGGGCTGCCCATCTGCCCCGCCACGGAGAGCAGGATGTCCCCGAAGGCCTTCGAGTCGAAGTGAGGAACGGGCTGCATGGTGGGCTGCTGGATCGCGTACACGCCGGGGCGCGGGTTGCTGTCACCCCAGCTCTCCAGGAAGTGGCGTTCCGGAAGCACGAGATCGGCCAGAGCCGTGGTCTCGTCGGGCTCGGTGGCGAAGGCCACCTTGAAGCCCGCTCCGCTGAAGGCCTGGGCGAACCCGGCGGTCTCCGGAAGGGAGTACGCCGGATTGGTTCCCCGAACCATCACCACACCCGCTCCGCCCGATCCCATCCGCTGGATCGCCGACTCGAGGTTGCCATACGGGCGGGCGTTCGCACTCAGCACCGCCGTGTCGAGCTGGACCGTCTGGCCCACATTGCCGGCAACAGCGTTCAGGATGTGAACGGCGAGATTCGCTGCGGTCGCACCCTGGTGATGGCCGGCGTGCCCAGGACCCACGGCAACGGAGTCGGCGGAAGCGAAGGCAGTGGCCATCTCGCGGATCATCTCCGCCTCGAGTCCCGATGCCTGGGCCGCCGCCTCGGGGGTGTACTCGTCCAGGATGGAGGCGTATGGGCCCGCATCCCCCCCGGCGGAGGCGACGGCTGAGGCCATGCCGAGGGCTACCGCCGCCTCGGTTCCAGCGGGAATCGGGAGCCACTCGTCGGCGTTCTGACCCGTAAGGCTGAGTCGCGGGCCAACGAAGATGAAGCGAGCCTTATGTCCCTCCTCGTCCACTCCGGAGGCCCGTGCGAAGCCCCGCTGATACTCGACGGGAGAGACCCAGGTCTCCAGGAAGTCGGCCCCGAAGGAGACGATGACGTCGGCGCGCTCGAAGTCGTAGTGGGGAATGACGTCCCGACCGAAGGCGATCCGGGTCGCCTCCTGGAGCGGTGCGTCGGCGAGGGCGTCGTACTCGACGTGCTCGCCCCCGACTGTCGAAAGGAAGCGTGTCGCCAGATCCGCCTCCGTCGGCCCCATGGCCCCGGTGACGAGCATCACGCTACCGTTGGCACCCTGAAGCTCCTGGGCGAGCCTGCTCTCAGCCTCTTCCCACGAGATCTCACGGAGGGACCCGCCCTCTCGAACCATGGGGGACGTGTACCGGTCCGGGCTGTAGATCCCCTGGATGGAGGAGTGACCCCGAGCGCACAGCGCTCCGCCCGAGACGGCGTGATTGGGATTCCCCTCGACCTTGACCGCCCGCCCCTCTCGGGTGCGCACCCACATGCCACAACGGGCGCTGCACTCATTGCAGACGGTGGTATACCAGGTGGATACGCCGGGGGTGATCTCCTCCGGCGGGACGACATACGGCAGGAGCTTCTCGGCCTCCGTCGTCGAACAGCCGGCGAGTCCCACACCGGCCGATCCGACACCGAGAACCTTGAGAAAATCCCTACGCTGGAGACCGTCGCGCTCCGCGCCCTTGGACTTGATACCTTCGCTCATGTTCGTCCGGAATCAGTAGTGGCAGACAGTGCAGTCGCGCTGCACGTCCTGTTCAACGTGGCAGCTGATGCACCAGCCCATCTTGCCCTTCCCCCAGTTGGGATGGGGTTGCACGATGGCGTTCTGGTACTCCTCTACCGGCCCGTGACACTCCTGACACTCCAGGCCGGCGTTCACGTGCCGCAGGTGAGGGAAGTGGACATGGTCGGCCACCTTGTGGATCCGGACCCAGGGGATGGTCTCCCCGTCGTTCCAGTACTCCCGGAGCTGGTTGATCTGACCTTGGTTGTACTCGCCCTGACCCGCGACCATGGTGTGGCAGCCCATGCATGAGGAGATCGGGGGCATGCCGGCACTGTTGGAACGACCTGCGGAGTAGTGGCAGTACTGGCAGTCCATCTGATACGTCCCCGCGTGCACGCTGTGCGGGAAGTTGATCGGCTGCACGTCGTATCCAGTGGTTCCCTGTGCGGTGTATTCGGTGTCGGAGCCGTACGACTCGAGGCCAGGAGTCTGCTCCTGGACGGCGTCCGCAGCCTGCACCTGGAAGAGGGCAAGACCGGTGACGGCCACCATGACGATGGCGCCGATGATCCACTTCAATCTCATAGCGCGTCCCTGCACCCGGAGGTCGGAAGGGGCGCGCCAGATGTGGGGGCCCCGAAAACGTTGGGAAAAAGACTCATGAACCTGACGACCCTTTTTGTTGGTGTCAACGAGAATCCGCAGTAGCGCGAGGACCCTTTCCAACTGCATCGTAGTAGGAGTGGACTGCTTCGAGACCGTCCGTACTCCTACGCATCGGTCCCGCCCAACCCATCGAGCCTATGACGGATACAGCAGCGCCTCCTTCACCCTCCGACACCTCCACCGCGCTGCGGCTTCTGGTGTCCGAGGTCGAGACGGTTTTTCACGGAAAGAACGCCGTGGTCCGCCTCGCCCTGGCAGCGTTGCTGGCAAGAGGACACATCCTCTTCGAAGATGTTCCGGGTGTAGGTAAAACCACCCTCTCGAACGCTCTCGCCCGAACGCTGGGCCTGAGCTTCCGGCGGATTCAGTTCACCAGCGACCTCCTCCCATCGGATGTCATCGGCGGCACCGTCTACGACCCTACCACCGGGGCCCTCGAACTCCGGCCCGGACCCATCTTCAGCCAGGTGATCCTGGCCGACGAGATCAACCGGGCACCACCCCGGACCCAGAGTGGTCTGCTCCAGGCGATGCAGGAGGGGAGGGTGAGCATCGACGACGAGACCCTGGATCTCCCACGGCCCTTTCTGGTCATCGCAACCCAGAATCCGCTGGAGCACCACGGCACCTACCCTCTGCCCGAAAGCCAGCTCGACCGATTCCTGATGCGGCTCTCGATCGGGTATCCTGCCGAAGAGGCTGAGCGACGGATCCTCCTCGAGTCTTCGGGGAGCGCAGTCCCCGTGGACGGCCTGCGGCCGATCCTCTCCGCCGACGACGTCCGGCGGCTGCAGACCGAGGTCGAGGATGTCCGGGCCGACGACGCCCTCATCGACTACATCATGGAGGTGGTACGACGGACCCGATCTGCTCCGGGGGTCCGAATCGGGGTCAGCCCTCGAGGCGCCATCGCCCTCTACCGAGCAGCGAGAGCCTACGCACTGACCGACGGCCGGGATTTCCTCGTTCCCGACGACGTGAGGGACCTCGTCCACCCGTGCCTGGCCCATCGAATCCTGCCCACTGGCGCGAGCCCCGCCTCCTCCGAGGCGCATCGCCTGGCCGAGGCGCTCCTGACCGAAATTCTGGAACAGGTGCCGGTCCCGGCCTGACCCGGACCCTTCGTTCTATCCAACGCCCCATGGATCGACCACAGGCCCGGGACGAAGGCTTCCTGAAGCAGTCGTGGACGCGCCTCCGCGCCTGGCGTCGGCTGCGGTTCACCCGAGCCGGGCTGCTCTTCACCGTGGGTGCGCTGGCCGTCGGCTTCGTCGCCACGAACACCGGCAACAACCTCCTCTTCCTGCTGCTCGGAGCCATGCTCGGGGCCATGGTTGTGAGCGGCTGGCTTTCCGAACGGACGCTGCGCCGACTCCGCATCGTTCGGGTCCTCCCCAGCGGCGCCCGCGTCGGGCAGCCGGTGCCGGTGCGGTACCGGTTGACGAACGGGAAACGACGACTCACCTCCTTCGCCCTCGAGCTCTCCGAGGGCGAGCTCCCCCTGGGCGCCTTCCTCTCTCGCGTCCCCCCTGGCTCCACCGTCGAGGCCCAGGGCCATACGAGCTTCGAACGCCGCGGGGTGCACCGACTGACCACCATCACCCTGGCGACGGAGTTTCCCTTCGGCCTCTTCCGCAAGGAGAGGGATCTACCCCTCGGCGGCGAGATCGTGGTGTGGCCTCGAACCGATCGGCCCGTCCCCCAGGCGGGACTCGGTGCGGGACGGAATGCCCCGGACGCGCGTGCCTCTCCCCGGGCCTCTGCCGGACCTCGGGGGGAGTTCCGGAATCTGCGGGAGTACCGACACGGAGACGACGCCCGGGACATCCACTGGCGGACGTCGGCCCGGCTCCACCGCCCGGTCATCCGGGAGTACGAACGGGACGCCGGGGAACCGGTCTGGGTCGTCCTGGACGTGAGCGCCCCTCCCGGCGACGAGGCCGAGTACGCCCTCGAGGTCGCGGCCTCGATCTGCGCTCGAGCGGCTCGGGAGCAGCGTCCCTTTGCCTTGGCTGCCGGAGCCTTCGAGGTGGAATCCGGGACCGGTGAGGGGCATCTCGAGCGGGCGCTGGACGCCCTGGCTCGGGTGGAGTTCGGGTCCCGGGGGGTCGCCACCTTGAATGTCCCCAGGAACCGGGCAGTCCTGGTGACCTCCGGGCCGAGCACAGGCTCGGGGTTCGCCCGTGTGATCCGTCCAGGCGGTCCGGTCCCGGAGGAGGCGGCGTGAAGCTCCACGCCCTGCACCGCCGACTGGTCGTCCTCATGTGCGTGGCGGCCCTCACCGCCTTCGCCGCCGGTGCCGGAGTCGAACCTCTCTCTGCCGGCCTGGCCTATCTGGCCCTGCTGGTGGCCTTCATCTGGGACCCGAGCGCCGGCATGAGTGAGCGGATCGGGCGCCTGGGCCTGCCCTTGGCTCTCCTCCTCACCGCCCGCGTGGCGCTTCACGCGGTCATGCTCGACGGCGATGTCGTCGTGCCGGTGGTGGACCTTCTCCTCCTTCTCCTGTGCTCCGAGGCGCTGCGGTCCACGGAGCACTTCAACGAGGTCCGGCTGTACGCCCTCACCCTGGCCCTTCTCCTGGCGGCCACCGCCTACCGGCCCGGCGCGATCTTCGGGCTCTCCTTCGCCCTCTACGTGGCCGTGGCATCGGTGACGGTTCCCATGGGGGTGTTGCGCCGAAAGTCACAACGTTTTGGAGATCCGAGCCCCGCGCCGGATCGAGGCCTGGTTCTTCCTACGCTGGCCCTGTCCTCGGTGACTCTGCTGGCCGCCATCGTGGTCTTCCTCTCCTTCCCTCGTGTGGCACGGGGTTGGGGGAACCGGGGGGATGTCATGGCCTCGTCCATCGCCGGCTTCGCCGACCAGATATCCATCGGCGAGGTGGGCTCTCGGATCTACAGCAACCCCCAGGTCGTTCTACGGGTGGAGTTCCCCGACGGCCTTCCCCAGGACTTCCTGGGATTGCGTTGGCGGGGTCGCTCCTACGATCGATTCAGCGGCAGGCGGTGGACCCGATCCGAGGCAGTCCGCCCCTCGTCGGCACGACGGGACTGGTACCGGGATCGTTGGCAGGGGCCGCTGCTACGCCAGGAGATCTACGCTGCGGCGCTGGACGTGAGGGTCCTCTTCGCCCTTCACCCTCTGGTGGAGGTCCAGGCCGAGGCCGGTATCCAGCCCATGTTCGACAACGTCGGGGACTACTTCTACTGGGGCAGCACCGCTCCAGTCTACTCGGCGTGGTCCATGTCCGGCAGCCCCCCACCGGACAGCCTCCGCGCCGCCGAACGGGGCTTCATGCCCGACCGGGAGCGCTACCTCCAGCTCCCGCCCCTGCCGGACCGGATCCACGAACTTGCCGATTCGCTGACCCGAGGGATCGAGACTCGCTATGATCGGGCGGCGGCGATTCAGGAGTTCCTGAGGACCGAGTTCACCTATACCCGGGAGCTTCCTAGCTCCACGCGGGCGGCCACCCTGGACCACTTCCTCTTCGAGCGGAGAGCGGGGCACTGCGAATACTACTCCACCGCCATGGTCGTCCTCCTTCGGTCCATCGGCATCCACGCCCGGAACGTGAACGGATTTCTGGGGGGCCGCTGGAACGAGTTCGGTGGCTACCTGGCCGTGACCCAGAACGAAGCTCACTCGTGGGTCGAGGTCTGGTTCCCGAATTACGGTTGGGTGGCCTTCGATCCCACCCCCGGTGGAAGCTCGGAAGGGGGGGCCGAGGCGGTGTGGGACTGGCCGGGCCGCCTCTGGTTCGACGGGCTTCAACACCGGTGGAACAAGTGGATCCTCGACTACTCCCTCGATGCCCAGCTCGGCCTCTTCGATCGGGCTCGAGGCTGGCTCGACGGGAGCGGAGGTGCCGGTCCCGAGGATGGACGGCGCGTGCCGCCATGGATTCTGGCCCTCATCGCGCTCCCCGCCGCCGCCCTCGCGTTTCAGCGGCTTCGTCGAGGCGGTCCGGTTGCCAGCGGAGTGTCCCGCCGCTATCTGGCGCTGGTCCGTTCTGCGAAGAAGGCAGGGCTGGTCACGGGAGAGGTGGCCCCGCTCAGTCTGGCCCGGACGATCCAGGACCGTGCGCCGGCCGCTGGACCCGCCGCAGCCCAGGCTATCGAGTTGTACGCTCGGGCCCGCTTCGGAGGCGAGGTCCTCGACGCAGAGGAGGTCCGGGCCTACCGCAGAGCCGTCCGCGATGTCCGAAGGGAGCTTGGATGAAAGACGACACATCCTTCGACTGGGGAACCAGATCACTCCACGACGGAGAGGAACTCGAGGTGGCGCTCGGGCCGCTCCAACTGAGAATCCGGCGGATCTCCGGCGAGATCCGTCTGGCCTACCGGCGAGAGGGCGATGGCGCGGAGGCCGTGGACCTGCGGGGCCCCGCCGGCGCCGACCGATGGATCCGCTGGGTCGCCAATCCCGAGTGGTCCGGTGAGTTCGACCTTGCGCCGAGCCTGCCCACCCGGCCCCTGGTGGTCCGGCCGGACAACGAGTTCAGACTCATGCAGGACTCCGAGGCCCGGATCTACGTCCGCGTCCCCCTGGAGGTCCGCGTCCAAGCCCTGGGACACACCCTTCTCCAGGTACCGACCCACGTCCTGTCCGACACCTGGTGGGGCTCGACCGAGGCAGGAGACCTCCACTACTTCCTCGATACCCAGGCCCGTCGCCATGTCGACGACGAGGAGTTCGAGGAGCACCTCGCCGTGTGTCCTGTCCAGCTGAGGAATCGCAGCGCCGAGGATCTGATGGTGAGTCGGATCTCCCTGCAGACGGAATTCCTGACCATCTATCGCGACGGCACCCGTCTGTGGAGCGACGCCACCACGGTACGGTACCGGGGCGCAGAGGAGGAGAGCGACCTCCGCGTGGCAGGCGAGCCGCCGGATGAGGCCCCCCAGGGCCAGTTGGTCAGCGTCGCCCGCCAGCCCCTCGGGCGTGGCTTCAGCGCCCGCACCTTCGCGCGGCAGATCCGTTCCTCCCTGGGGTGGTGAGCATGGAGATACCAGAGTGGATGACCGACATCTCCCTGCTGGATGTCGGCACCCTGATCCGAGTCGCCCTGTGGTTGTTCGTCGGACTGCCGGCCATCCTCGCCGTCTCCCGATTCGTTCAGCGCTGGGTGACGGAGAAATCGCACGCCCAGCGCGGCCTCGTGATCGGGAAGCTGATCTGGTACTTCGGCATCGCCGGGGTGCTGGTCACAGTCATGAACGAGCTGGGCTTCAGCCTCGCGCCCCTGCTGGGGGCCGCGGGTGTTCTGGGCATCGCTCTGGGCTTCGCCTCCCAGACCTCGGTCTCGAACGTCATCTCCGGGCTGTTCCTGATGGGAGAGCAGCCCTTCGTGGTGGGGGACATCATCCAGATCGGAGGCACCCAGGGCGTCGTCCTCTCCATCGACATGATGTCGGTGAAGCTCCGGACGTTCGACAATCGCTTCGTACGGATCCCCAACGAGTCCATCGTGAAGAGCGAGGTGGTGAACATCACTCGATTCCCGGTGCGCCGCGCCGACATCAAGATCGGAGTGGCCTACAGGGAAGACCTCGCCCGGGTGAGAGGGATTCTGATGGGGTTGGCCCGGGACCATCCCCTCTGCCTCATGGAGCCCGAGCCCCGACTCATCTTCGAAGGGTACGGGGATTCTTCGCTGAACTACCTGTTCGCCGTATGGTGCACTCGGGAGAACTGGCTGGACTTCCGCACATCGATCCAGGAGGGCATCAAGGCCGCCTTCGACGCCGAAGGGGTCGAGATTCCCTTCCCGCATCGAACGCTGTACACCGGCAGCGAGACGGAGCCGTTCCCGGTCCGCGTCGTCGGCGAGACGGTTGGCGATTTGGAAGATCCCCCGGGCACGGATTAGACTACCCTTGATGAGCAACGAGCCCGAACTTCCCTTGGAGCCCGGCCACGATTCGGCCCCCCCGGACGGCGCCGCCGACGGTGCCCACCACCTCGCGACGTTGAGTCACGACGGCGGATTCTGGGACGTCTACGTCGAGTTCGATGACGATCCCTCCCGCGTCGACAGCTTCGGGGGAGTGCTCTGCTTCTCCCCCGCCGCGGCCGGAGGCGGGAGCAAGGGCCCGGTCCGCACCACCACCATCCTCATCGAGCGTTCGTACGAGGAGGTCCTTCACCGGGCCCGGCAGTTCGAGAACCACCACCTCGTGGCGCTCCTCCGCTCGTGCCTTCCGGAAGAAGAGCAGGACGAGCGGCCGGCGAGCTAGCCCCTGAGCACGCGGTTCACGCTTCTCGGATCCAACGCAACAGCTCGGGCAGAGTAGGCCGCTTTCCGGCCATCAAGATGCCCACGCGGTAGATCCGACCCGCGACCCAGGCCACGGCCAGCACCATCACGGCCATCAGGACCACCGAGACCGCGATCTCCCAGGGCGCGGCTCCGCCCACCGCCACCCGAGCGAACATCAGGATGGGGGTGAAGAACGGCACGAATGAGAGTCCGACGGAGAGGGGTTCCGTGGGACTCTGGATGACGCCTGCGACGAAGATGATCGGCACCACGAGCAGCATGATCACCGGGAACTGAGCCTGTTGAGCCTCCTCGTCGGAGTTGCACATCGCCCCCACAGCGGCAAAGAGCCCCGAGTAGATGAAGTAGCCTCCGAGGAAGAACAGGACGAACAGGGCGGGCAGCCCCAATCCTGGAACGAACGCCTGGATCGACTCCATCGAGAGCAGATCGGGCTGGTTCATCACCAGGGCGGGGAGACCGGTGAGAGCCACCAGCGTCACGAAGCCGATCCAGATGGCGAACTGCGTCAACCCCACGGCGCCGACCCCGAGGATCTTCCCGAGCATGAGCTGGAACGGTCGCATGGAGGAGAGCACCACCTCGACGATCCGCGAGGTCTTCTCCTCCAGCACCGAGCGCATCACGGCCACGGCGTAGAAGAGGAGCGTCATGTAGAGGATGAAGGCTCCGACGTAGGCCACCAGAAAGCGGGGGTCCTCCACACCCACTCCGCCTGCGGCACCCGCAGCGAGGCGCACATCGAGGTTCCCTCCCCTCAGGAGCGCCTCGACGTCGGCCCGGTCTCCGCCCAGCCTCACCTCCACGGCCGTCTGGGCGACGGCCTGCTGGAGCGAGAGCGCCCGTAGCGCGGAGGGTTGTTGGGCGGTGGCGAATATCACGTCGCCGCGGGTCAACGTCGCCTGGTCCAGCACGAGGTAGCCCCCGAGCTCACCCTCCTCTACCCGGGCGTCCAAGGCCGAGAGGTTGTCACCCGGGGCCGGCTCCACGATGAAGTCCCCCGCGTCGAGCCGGGCCGCCAGCCCGTCGTAGAGGACGCCGGTATGGTCCACAACCGCCAGCGTCCGGTCCACCTCGTCGACATCGCCCCCAAACAGAGCCGGCGCAGCGATGAGCCCAAGGAAGAGGATGGGCGCACCGATGGTGGCGATCACGAACCAGCGGGTCCGCACCCGCTGCAGATACTCTCGCTTGATCACGGCCCAGACCGTCCCCATCAGAAGCCTCCCCTGCCCGGGGCAGACGCGGTGGCCACCCGCCCCCGGGGCAGCCCCCCGCCCCCCGTTGCGGCCTCGGTGCCGGCGTGTCGGACGAAGATCTCGTGGAGCCGGGGCTCCACTCGTTCGAAGCGGTGGACCTCGACCCCGGCCTCCAGGCATCGGCGCAGGATGATCTGGGGGTCCGTGCCCTCGGCGAGGAGGAGGTGCAGGGCGTCGCCCACCGCCTCCTGGGAGAGGATCTCCGGTGACCGAAGCCAGCCGTCGTCCCCCTCGAAGCCGACGGCGACCACACCGCGACGCTCTCGTCGCTTGATCTCGCGAAGGTCCCCGTCGAGGACCTTCCGGGCCTGGGAGATGAGGCACACCCGCTCGCAGAGGCGCTCCGCCTGGTCCATGAGGTGGGTGGAGAAGAGGATCGTGGTCCCCTTCGAGTGGAGGTCCCGGACGATCTCCTCCAGAAGATCCTGGTTGATCGGGTCCAGCCCGCTGAACGGCTCGTCGAGGATCAGGAGGCCGGGCTCATGCAGGACGGTGGCCACGAACTGGATCTTCTGCTGCATCCCCTTCGACAGATCCTGGACGGCCGTCGTCGCCCACTCGGACAGCCCGAGACGATCGAGCCAGGACAGCGCTCGGCCCCGTGCATCCGACGGTTTGAGCCCCCTGATCTCTCCCAGGAAGACCAGTACGTCCAGCGCCTTCATCTTCCGGTAGAGGCCACGCTCCTCTGGCAGGTAGCCCACGCGCCGGCGGCGGGTCTCGCCGGGATCGGACCCGAACAGCTCGACCCGCCCTTCGTCGGGGAGCAGGATCCCCATGATCATCCGGATCGTGGTGGTCTTCCCGGAACCGTTGGGTCCCAGGAGGCCGTAGATCGAACCCTCGGGGACCTCGAAGTCGAAGGCGTCCACTGCGGTGTGCTTGCCGAAACGCTTGGTGACACCGGTCAGGCGGATGGCTGAAGAGGTCATGGACTGGGCCTGAGAGGGGTCGGAACGGGGATGGCAGGTGACTCGACGAGGGCACTCCGAGGCCCCAGTGCTCCAGGGCGATATCGCTGCGGAGGGTACGGCGCCGTCGGTCGACCTCTTCACGAGGCGCTCCAGCCCGTTGCTCCGTTTGCGGGACCGTCTATGTTAGAGGCCCGTGGGGAAACTGCCTATTCCAGGAGGCTCGATGGCCATCTACCGCACCCTGTACTACGGTGAAATCAACGTCGGCAAGGGCGGACGGATCACCATCCCCCAGGACATCAGAGACGATGTGGGGATCGACGAAGGCGACACGCTCACGGTCCGGGTGGAGGAAAATCCCCGGGGCATCCGCCAGATGGTCTTCTGGCGAACCGAGGCGGAGGACGACGAGTAGGGCGCCGTCCCCCTTCAGCTCTCGAACTCGACCCACCGGATCAAGGCCCTGAGCGGTCCCGATCCGTCGTGGGCCCACCAGGCCGGTGGGAACGGGAGTTCTTCCAGAGGCACGATCCGGGTCACCCCCAACTCGGAAAGCTCGTCGGCAAGGCTGGAGGCGCCTCCCACCCCGGCGATGCCGGCGCTCTGAAGGTGCGGCCCCAGCGTCCGCAACCGGGAGGCCATCTCCGAACGGTCGGCGACAGGTACCAGCACCACACCGCGGGTGTGACCCAGCGAGCTGCTCGACGGGTCCGGGTCGACCACCACGGTCCAGGATGCTTCAGGGCTCGACCAGATCGCTACGGCGGGGTCGACGGCGGCACGCATGCGCAGCTCCGCCCGGTACTGCTGAAGTCGGGCCGCCCCCCCTGGGGCAATGGGGCCTGGCGCGGCCTTCGCAGCCTCAGCGGCCATGGCCCTCGCCAACCCCTCGCCGAAGGCATGCAGCTTCTCCCGCTCGGCCCCCAGGACGTAGACTCGATGCGGGGACACACACCCCCTCTGATCGAAGGTGGAGACCGCCCACGCCAGCTGGGCGGCGGCAGCCTCACCTTCCTTACCCTCCATGGCATCGGGACCGAGCACGGCGATGCTGAATCGGTGATGGTAGACCGTGATCGGAGTGGTGATCGGGACCTTCCCTCGGATCTTCGCCGCCGCCGCGTCGGAGCCGTAGACGACGACCCGGGACACCCCGAGCAGCGCTGCGTCCAGAACCGCCTGCTCCGCCGATCTCCAGTAGAGGACCGCCGTCGACGCCGCCAACTCCGGTGCCTCCTCCTCCAGGCCGTGACGAAACGCCTCGATCAGCGCCCGGTCCCCACCCCCGGGCTTGATCAGGACCGGCGTTTTCACCAGGAGCGACCGGATCATGGAGGTCGTGGAGACACCGGGCACGGAGCCGGATCCGATGTGAAGGGCGACCGGGTCGCCAAGAGCCCGGAGTCGACGTCGGCCACGGGGATCCGGAACGAACCCGTCGAGCACCGTCGGATCCAGGAACTCCCGGGCGAGTAGCTCCCTAAGGCGGGCCCGAGTCCAATCCCGGGCCATCCCGGACACGATCCGGCGCACCATGGGGATTGAGAGCCCGGCCTCGGCCTCGACAGCCTCGATCGTCTTCCGGGTGAGGGGATCGGCGGGATCGCTGAAGCGCTCCCCGACCCGCCCCAGCTTGTCGGCGATCTCCGCCACGGGCCAACCCAGCAGGGCGATCCGGGTGTCCGCCAGACGTGTCACCGCCCCGGTCACCCGCGCCGTTGACACCGGTGAGTGGCTCGCCCCGTCCGAGGTCACGGCTGGGCCTCCAGCATCCCCTCCAGGGCCAGGGAACACCCTCGAGGCTCGGCCCCTGGGGCCCGTCCCTGGAGATGAAGCCCCCCTTGGGCGTCGACCCGGCCCAGATCCTCGGTGAGAACCGCGGAGACCGACCCGACGTTCGCCAGATCCATGAAGCTCAGCAGGCCCACCTCGCCCTGGGGCAGAGGGTCCAGCGTCTCCGGCGCCAGGACCTGTATTTCCAGCCAGGGGGGAGCCCGGTGGGATCTCCCCTCGACAGGTGTCGCACCACCGGTCGGGCCCGGCTCTGCCAGAACCGGCTCGTACAGCTGCGAGAGGAGCTCCGTCATGCCGTACTCATTCACGATCCGGTCAAGAGGTAGACCCAGCGAAGCCTCCAGGCCTCGATAGAGCTCCACCCGCGGAACCACGCGGGACCGACCCTTGAAGCCGCCGGTTTCCATCAGGCGGCTGCCCTCCGGGAGCCGGGCCTCGTACCCCTCGGCCTGGGCCCACTCCAGCCAATGAACCCACGCGAAGGCCGTCCCGACCAGGAGGATCGGTTCACCGTCCACCTGCGCCCTGTCCAGGGACTCCCGAACCGCCGGGCCATCGACGCCGGCGTCGGGATCCGCCAGAAACCGGCTATCCGGACCGCCCCAGGCCTCCACCGCGAAGGCCGCCATCCGGCTCAGGGAAGACGAGGGAACCACGTCGGGGGCGGGGAGGAGGGAGAGGATGGTCAGGGGCTGGTCTTCTGGAACCAGGTGGCGGCCGAACCACGGCATGGAGGCCTCGCGATACAACTCGAGGCTCGCCACCGGGTGCCGGCCTCGGAGCTCTCTTCCACGGCTGGTGCCGCTGGTCTCGAAGACCACCTCCGGCTCGCCGACGGCGGTTGCCAGCGGTGTGCCGCTGAACAGGTCGAGACTCTTGAATGCGGAGGCCGGGACCGGGGGGATTTCGGTCCAACTGGCCACCGTGTCCGGGAGCAGCCCCAGGGATCGGCAGTACGCCCCGTAAGCCGGGTTCGATCCCACCTGATGTTCAAAGACTGCGCGGGCCAGAGATTCGAACTCTCCCGGCGACATCCCCTGGTCGGGGTTCCGGAAGTGGGCCCTCAAACGGCCGAGCCACTCCGGCACGCCAGAGGGCACGATCAGAGGAAGCGCCGGGGGTTCAGGATCGAAGCTCCCGGGACGGGATCCTCGCCGGCTACCGCTGCGGCCAGAACCCGGCCCGCCTCGAAGGCAAAGGGGAGTCCTCCACCAGAGAAGCCGGACACCACCAGCTCGTCCGGAGCTCCCGGGAGGGGGCCCACCAGGGGGAGGAAGTCGCTGGTCCAGCCGAAGATGCCGCTCCAGCGCCGCATCACCGTGAGCTGCGCCTCGGGGAAGGCGGCCCGGAACCAGTCCTCCAGATTCCCCTGCAGTCGCTCGTCGATCTCAGGGCGGGTCTTCCAGTAGGACCGGTCCCATGCGTCGTGACGCCACCCTCCCAGGTGCAGCAGCCCATCGGAATCCCGGCGCCAGACGTTCGTCTTCCAGTCCGTGGCGAAGCCGCCGGGCATGGCGGCCAGGCCCCGGACCTCCGCGGCCAGCCCCTGGCCTCGGATCGGGACGATCTCGTCCCCCAGAAGAGCGGAGAATCGACGGGAATCCACATGGGTGGCGTAGACCACCATCGCCGCACGGATATCTCCCTCTTCCGTGCGGCAGACGAGTTCGCCCCCGCTGCGCTCCACGCCCCGTACGGTGATCCCCTCCAGCACCCGTCCCCCCTCCTCGATGGCACCCCGGGCCAGGGCCCGTGCGGTGGGTCCGGGGCTGAGGGAACCGCCACCCTCGAGCCGGTAACCCCCGACGAAGCCCCTTCCACCGCTGAGGGCGGCGACCTCTTCGGAGTCCATCCACCGCACTCCGAAGCCCGCTGCGTCCAGAGCCTCGCAGGACAGCCGTGTCTGGTGCGCGGAGTGGGGCTCGGCGAGGACGGTCCCGCCGCGCAGGTCCAGCCCCGCCTCCTCCTCGGCGCCCAACTCACGCAACGCCTCGCCCAGACGGGCGACGGATCGGAGGGCGAAGTCCCAGATCTCTCGCGCCGTGTCGGCCCCTCGATCTTTCACGGTCTCGTGGTAGGGCTGACGGAGGGGAGGGGAGAGGACGCCCACCGCGGCCTGGGTCGCGCCCCCCCCGACCCGGTCCCGCTCCACCAGGGTGGCCTCGACCCCGGCCTGGACGAGGTGGTGGAGGGTGGAGGTGCCGGCGATCCCCCCACCCACGACCAGGACGTCCGTCCGTTCGGGCAGGTCGTCGGGCTCGCTCAGATTGAGGGCCAACGGATCGGGAGGTGTGTCCATGTTCGCCTCGTCAGTTGGAGCGGTGGCCCTGACCCCGGACCGGTCGACCTGCGACTTCGCCGGTCTGGGCCCCGGCCCGGATGGTCAGCGTACCGTTCACCATTACGTGATCAATCCCCGTTGGATAGGCGTGGGGAGCCTCGAAGGTGGCGCCGTCGGACACGGTGTCCGGATCGAAGGCCACGAGATCCGCCTTGCCCCCGACACGGATCCGGCCACGGTCCGGAAGCCGGAGCTTGGCGGCGGGCAGCCCGGTGATCTTGTGGACGGCCTGCTCCAGCGTCAGAGCGCGGGCCTCACGGACGTACAGCCCCAGGAGCCTGGGGAAGGTTCCATAGCCTCGGGGATGGGGGGATCCGCTCCCCAACGGACCGTAGGGGGCGTAGGCGCCGCCGTCGGAGCAGATCATCCCCAGGGGGTGGGCCAGAATCCGCTCGGTGTTCTCCTCGCTCATCCCGAAGCCAATCATCCCGACGCTGCCCCGGTTCCGGCGCATCAGATCCACCGCCAGGGCGTAGGGCTCCTCCCCGCGCTCTCGAGCCAGCTCCCCGAGCCTCCGACCCCGGGCCCACGCCGTGCCCTCCAAGGTCGAAGTCACCTGGACGGCATCCCAGCTTCCGAGCAGGTCCACCTTTGCCCGGGCGAACGCCTCGATCCGGCCGGCCGCTTCCGGATCGTCCAACCGGCGGAAGAAGGCGTCGGTGCCACCGGCCCTGGACCAGGAGGGGAAGAGGTTCGAGAGACCCGTGGCGTAGGCCACGTAGGGATAGCGGTCGAAGTGCACGTCGAGCCCATCCTCCCGAGCCGCCTCGATCATCCGGAGGGCGACCTCCGCCTTCCAGTAGTTCCGACGGCCCTGGGCCTTGAGGTGGGACACCTGGACCGGGACCTCGGCCATTCGGCCCACGTGCAGGGTCTCTTCGACGGCGGAGAGGAGCCGATCGTCCTCGTTGCGCATGTGGGAGGCGTAAGGGTAGCCCGTGCCTCGCAAGACCCCGGCCAGCGCCACGAGCTCCTCCAGGGGAGCGAAGGAGCCGGGGGTGTACTCGAGGCCCGAGGAGAACCCGACCGCCCCCTGCCGCAGACCGGTTCGTAGATGCTCCTCCATCGCCTGGATCTCAACGTCGGAGGCGGGGCGATCATCGGCGCCGACCACATGCCCCCGAAGCGTTCCGTGCCCGACCATGGAGGCGACATTGACCGCCACGGGTGTGCGCTCGAGGCGATCCAGGAAGCCCCCCAGGTCGTGGAAGTCGATCGCTACCCCGTAGGCTTCCCGCCAGCGGCGGTCGCGCTCCTCCGCCGCCTCCCGGGTCCAGAGGATCGAACTGCCGTCCTGACCCACCACCTCCAGCGTCACCCCCTGGCGGATCCGGGACTCGGCCCGGGGCTCGATGAGGAGGTTGAGGTCGGCGTGGGAGTGGATGTCGATGAACCCCGGTGCCAGGACCCGTCCCCCGAGGTCGATCTCCTGCAGGCCCGAATCGGTGACGCGACCCACGGCGGTGATGCTATCGCCTGTGACGGCGACGTCCACCTCCCGGCCCGGCGCGCCGGAGCCGTCGATCACCAGACCGCCCCGGAACACCACGTCCGGCGCCCCGACTCGACTCAGGATGGGCACTGGACTCGCCAACCCCGCCACCCCCAGCACCGCACTCTGCTTCATGAAGGTGCGACGGTCCGGACCCTGCTTCATGGAGGTGTCGGGAACTCCGCTCCGTGCTTGCATGGGGCCGTGCGGTGGGTGCTTCGGGCCGTGCGGTGGGTGTCTGAGGCCGTGCGACGAGTTCCTGGAACGATCCGTCACCGGCGAACCCGTCCCGGCTCCAGCCCGCCGGCGTGGAGGATCTTCTCCTGAAGCCGTGTCGCCTCCTCGTCCACGAAGTCGACCACGGCCTCGAGGGCGGTACAATGCTGATCGTAGACCTCGGCAGGGAAGTCGTCCCCCTCGGCGTGTCGAAGGCTCCCCTTGAGAGCCTCCATCTCCCGGACGGCCTTCTCGGCGGCACGCCGGAGGCGATTCAGCGCCTTGCGGGCTTCGGATACGGCTGCATCGGGCACGGGTTCGTTCTCCGTTGGCTCAAATGAGGCCGAGGACGCTCAGGAGGGCCCGGCCACCGAGCACGGCAGTCACCAGGACCACCAGCCCCCCGAGGAGGTTCGACACGAGGCCGTTGCCTCGCCCCTTCATGAGAGCCCCGTCGTTCACGGTCATCAAGAGGAAGACCGCCACGGCGGGCAGGAGGATCCCGTTGGCGGCCTGGGCGAAGAGGATCGCCGGTACGGGCCGGACGCCCAGGACACCGAGCAGGACGCCGATCCCGAGTACGGCCCCCCATACGGTACGGAGGCGCGGATCCCGAAGGTCGCGGGACCACCCCAGAACCCCTCCTGTGGCGTAGGCAGCAGCCAGGGGCGCCGTGACCGCGGAGGTCATCCCGGCGGCGAAGAGCCCCGCCGCG
>JGI12210J13797_10520065_pt1 | contig 49072 bp, 41 predicted proteins | sample ElkSlonscriptome_3_FD_13797 | JGI IMG/M metagenome (IMG submission 13797) | reverse complement strand
CCATTTGCGCAGCGCAGCTGCGCAAACCATTGATTAACAGGTCCGTTTAACTTGATAACTTGCAATATTCGTGAATATCAGGCAAATTGCGCCCTAACACAATACCCCAAGAAGAGGCTAGGTGTCAAGCGTGAATGACAAAAGATTACTGGACCAGGTCTGGGACGTAATGCGCTTAAAGCATTACTCTATCCATACTGAGTGGGCCTATTGTGATTGGATCAAGAGATATGTGCTCTATCACGGGATGACTTCGCGCGAGGACTGGCAAACGGAGAGAACAAGATTGAATTATAGTGCTGTCATGTTCTGCAGTGGTTTTTATAGTTGCTGTGCCTGCGGCCGGACAAAAGGGGTACCCCTGTAGATTTTTTCCTGATGTTTCCAAACATTTTTGGTCTAATGAGAAGTACGGGCTAACGGAGATTTACCATAAAGAAAAATGAGCATAATTTTGGACACACTCAACGTGTAAAAACGCGTAGAAATAGTGTTACAATGTGATTGTATTTGAACCATTCGGGAAATGACAGAGGATTTCAGGAAGGATAACTACTAATAAACAGGGAGGATAGACAGTGGCGGAAGTGCATGGGAATCGAACCCACCTGACGAGCTATTAACCCGCCACACCGGATTTGAAGTCCGGGAGAGCCACCAGTGCCCTATCCACTTCCACTTTGGTAAGCGATGACTATACTATTAGCTATTGACCTTGAAAACAACTTTTTATTATAATATCGATTCTGTAATTTACCACTTCAGACTCTGCGGTGAAAACCGAAAAACGGCAACAGGTTACCGGACGCGGGTTCAGCGCACAAACACTTTCCAGGCAACGTCAGCAACAGTATGAAATGTCAAAGGCTCAACAACTTAACTAAAAACTGGTACCTCAGCGTCAGGGACGAAACCATGGCACCGGCGCGTATGGTCCAGTTCATCAAAAATCATGTCGCCACCTGCGAAGTCTGTCTCACGGACCCGGAGCTCAACGAGGAAATTGACACAATTACCGAACTGGTCCTCCCCGACTCCAAAATCCCCAAGGCCGTCCGCCTCCAGCAGGAAAAAGAATCCGCCGAAGAGGAGGAAGACGACGAGGTAGAAGACAACGACAACGACACCGACTCAGACGAGGACGAGGACGACAAAGAAGAAGAAGACGATGAATACATGGACGACGATGACGATGTCGAAGACGATGACCTCAAGGAACTCGATTGAGCAGCTACCTTGATTAGTGGGGCCAGGCGCTTCAGGCGGAACCACAAGGTTCCGCCTTTTTTATTGCCACTGGCCGAGCTTTTCCTGAATAAAGTCGACAACCTGCTCGTGCTCTTCGTTGCCCTTGCCGGCCACCGGCAGCGGTTTGCCGAAAGCCACCCTGACCGGTATCTCGGGACGGAGCCTGCTGACATCCTTGGAGATGAACCTGCCGTTCTGCCAGGCATCAGTTTTCAAGGCCACCGGCACGATGGGAACATCGGCCTTTTTCGCCAGCTTGGCGCCGATGCTGCCGAATTGACGTGGATCGAAACCGGTGGATCTGGTGGTCTGGGGGAAGACAATGACGGAGATACCGTTTGTGAGGCGGTCGACGCCTTCGCCAAGAACGGTCTTGAGATCCTGGCGTGGATTGGTTCTGGTTACAGCCACCGGATTGCGCGAGATCATTATGTGCTTGAAGACCGGATAGGTCAGCAGACTGTCCTTGACCACGAAGGTGACCTTGGCATAGGGCAGGATTATCACCGGCAGAATGAGCGTTTCCATAATCGACATATGATTGGAGACGAAGACGCAGGGGCCATCGAGCTGCTCCAGATGAGCAAGACCGGTGACCTCAAACTGCAGGCCGGCAGCTTCGAGCAGCCGCAGTACCTCGAGACTGTCCCGGCCCCATTCATCGTAGTCATAATTGCCCGATTTAGCCTTGGCAGCGGCGCGGTAAACCACGCCCATGAAGCCGGGATAGAAGATGCAGGAGGGAAAAAGCCTGGTCAGCAGCCCGATTCTGGCAGGCGGCGAAACATAACAGGAGTTGTCGATATGTAAATATTTCATTGTGATCGCTCATTGGAAAAGAGATCTTAACTACGCCTGATGCGCTGTTGTTATCCTCCTTCATGATCTACCCCAAACGCCCACAAAATTAAACTTTTTTTCTCCTGACTCTTCACGCTCAACACCCTCCTTCGGGCTGGCCGAAGCCGCCACCACCCGGCGTTTTTATGATGATGGCATCACCCGGATTCATCTCCACCTGATCGTTGCCGCCGAGTTCGATCTCTGTGCCGTCACTCCGGATGACACTGTTGCGACCGCACTTGCCGGCACAGCCGCCCATGAGACCGTAGGGTTCGGTTTCGCGGTGCGAAGACAGGACCGTCGCCGTCATCGGCTCGAGAAAATGCAGCTTGCGGATAACCCCGTCTCCGCCCGGGTACCTGCCCCTGCCCCCCGAGTTTGTGCGCAGGGCAAACGATTCGACCCGCACCGGAAATCGCCACTCCACTACCTCCGGATCAGTCATACGGGTATTGGTCATATGGGAATGGACGCCGCTGGTGCCCGGGTGATCGGGTCCGGCACCGGTACCGCCGCAAATGGTTTCGTAATTCTGGTAGATCTCATTGCCGTAGACGAAGTTGTTCATAGTCCCCTGGGAAGAGGCCAGGACACCGAGGGCGCCGAAAAGACAGTCGGTTATCGCCTGGGAGACTTCCGTATTTCCGGAGATCACCGCTGCCGGATATTCCGGGCTTATCATGGTTTTTTCAGGGATGACGATTTTCAATGGTTTGAGGCAGCCCTGGTTGAGCGGTATCTGGTCGTTGACCAGGGTGCGGAAGACATAGAGAACGGCGGCGCTGCATACCGCCCGGGGAGCGTTGTAATTGCCGCTGTTCTGCGGCGAGGTGCCGGTAAAATCGATGGTCGCCTCGCGCCTCTGCCTGTCGACCGTTATCCGCACCTTGATGATGTTGCCGCCGTCCATGTGATAGCTGAAACTGCCGTTGCTGAGCACATCGAGCACCCGCCGCACCGATTCCTCGGCGTTATCCTGGACATGGCCCATATAGGCCTGGACTACGTCGAGGCCGAAATGGTCGATCATCTTCAAGAGTTCGTGGAGGCCGGTTTCGTTGGCAGCTATCTGAGCCGCCAGGTCGGCGATATTCTGATCGATATTCCGGCAGGGATATTTACCCGAAGCCAGCAGTTCGCGGGTTTGTCTCTCACGAAATTCTCCCTCCTCCACCAGTAGAAAATTGTCGATGAGCACGCCCTCGTCGTCGATATGGGTCGAATCGGGCGGCGAGGAGCCGGGCGTCTTACCGCCGATGTCGGCATGATGACCACGGGCGCCGACATAGAAAAGCACCGAAACACCCGCCTCGTCAAATACCGGTGTAATCACCGTCACGTCGGGGAGATGGGTGCCACCGTTATAGGGGGCGTTGAGCATGTAGACGTTGCCCGGCTTCATCGTCTCGGCATTTTCCCGAATGACCGTCTTCACCGAATCGCCCATGGAGCCGAGATGCACCGGCACATGGGGAGCGTTGGCCACCAGATGGCCCAGGGCGTCGAAGATGGCACAGGAAAAGTCGAGCCGTTCCTTGATATTGACGGAATATGAGGTTTTGGCCAGCGTCGCCCCCATCTGTTCGGCAATGGACATGAACAGGTTGTTGAACACCTCCAGCATCACCGGATCGACCTCGGTACCGATGGCGGTGGTCGCCGGCCTCGCCTTGTAGCGGGTGAGAATGAGATGGTTGCGGCGATTGACGAGAGCCTTCCAGCCTTCCTCGACCACCACCGTACCGGTGTGCTCGGTTATTATGGCAGGTCCCACCAAGGTGCTGCCGACCTTCAGGTTCTCCCGTTTATACAGGGGTACTTCGCAGGTTGCCCCCTCGCTGTACATATCCACCGTAGCTTGTGCTGCGGGCTCAGAGATGGGCTGCTCCTCTTTTTCCGGATCGATAAGCGATTCGGTGACGCCGATCGCCTCCACCGAGACTGCCTCGATGACAATACCTCTTTCCCGGGCGACGAAGCCAAACTGCTGCCGATGGGCGGCCTCAAAGGCCGCCAGCATTTGATCGGCCTCTCCCACCCCAATGAGCAAAGAGGTGTCGGTGGCTTCATAGCGCAGATGGACTTTGATCTCGACGACAACATCCTTCCGGGCCACGCCCTGGCGCACAACTTCCTGGCGTGTCTCCTGCTCCAGCGGTTTTGCCGCCTCCTCAACCACCCGGCGTCCGTCTGCGTCCAGGGGCTTTTCCACCTGTACCTCGCGCATGGCCCGAACATCGGCCAACCCCATCCCATAGGCGGAGAGGACACCGGCGAAGGGGTGAAGGAAAACTGTTTTCATTCCCAGAGCATCGGCCACCAGACAGGCGTGCTGGCCGCCGGCACCACCGAAGCAGTTAAGGGTGTACTCAGTTACATCATAACCGCGCTGGACCGAGATCTGCTTGATGGCATTGGCCATGTTTTCCACGGCGATCTTGAGAAATCCCTCGGCAACCTGCTGCGGCGACTGAAGAGACTGGCTCGTCGCCCTGCTGATTTTTTCGGCCAGTTCCGCAAAAAGGCTGCGAACAATCTCCCCGTCGAGAGGCTGGTCGGCTTTTGGTCCGAAAACACGAGGAAAATGACTCGGCTGGATCTTACCAAGCATGACATTGCAGTCGGTCACCGTCAAGGGGCCTCCCCGCAGGTAGCAGGCGGGACCAGGGTTGGCACCGGCCGAGTCTGGCCCGACCCGGAAACGCGAACCGTCGAAGTGGAGAATTGAGCCGCCGCCGGCGGCGACGGTGTGGATATGCATCATCGGTGCCCGCATCCGCACTCCCGCCACCATGGTCTCGAAACTGCGCTCGTATTCACCGCAGTAGTGGGCGACATCGGTTGAGGTCCCACCCATGTCGAAGCCGATTATTTTTTCATGACCACTCATCATGGCCGTCTTGACCATGCCCACCACCCCGCCCGCAGGGCCGGAAAGGATGGCATCCTTACCCTGGAACAGGTAGGCATCGGTGAGTCCGCCGTTGGACTGCATGAACATCAGCCTCGGCCCCTTGCCCAGCTGGTCGGCAACCTGGTCGACATAGCGCCTGAGGATAGGCGAGAGATAGGCGTCGACGATGGTGGTGTCGCCTCGGGAAATCAGCTTCATCAAAGGGCTTACCCGGCTGCTGATGGAAACCTGGGTAAATCCGATTTTACGGGCAAGCGCCGCCAGCAGTTCTTCGTGAACACCATTACGGTATCCGTGCATTAGAGCGATGGCCACCGAGCGGATACCCTCGTCATAGGCCTGCTGCAGTCCCTTTCTGGCAGTCTTCTCATCCAGGGGGACAAGCAGCCGTCCCTGCGCGTCCAGCCTCTCCTCCACTTCAAGCACTCTTTCATAGAGAAGCTCCGGCAGAACGATATGGCGGTCGAAGAGGCGGGGACGGGTTTGATAGCCGATACGCAGGGCATCGCCGAAGCCCGTGGTGGTAACGAACAGCGTGCGGTCTCCCTTACGCTCGAGCAGGGCATTGGTGGCAACGGTGGTGCCCATCTTGACATTTTCTATGCTCCCCGGCGGGATCTCCTCGCCTCTTTTCAGACCGAGAAGTTCGCGTATACCATGGACGGCGGCGTCGCTGTAGTTTTCCGGATTTTCCGAGAGCAGCTTATGGGTTACCAGGCTGCCGTCGGGCCGTTTGGCAACTACATCGGTGAAGGTCCCGCCCCTGTCTATCCAGATCTGCCACTTTGTCATCACTGCAGCTCCCCCTTTGAAGTGTGCCTCACCAGCTGCAGGCTGGAGGCGGTGTCCGGCACCGGAGAACATGGACCGCTTTTGTTCCGCAACGCCTGCCCTCGCCCATATTCCCGGATTGTTACATTTTGGTAAGGTTCTAAAACATTTTCACAATGTTGATTTTTTATCGACAAAATGTCATTATTGTGACAAGATGTCAATTAACGAGGAAAATGTCAAGAGTAATCGACAGCGCTGATCCGGCTGGCACTGCGCTCTTTCCTCACTATCGGTTACCGCAATACCAGCCGGTAGCAGCGGCGCATTTATAAAACATTTGGAAAGAGATGCTTTTTTCATCTATTATACTACGTGGACAGGCCGGAGTAACAGTACGACCCTTGCCTGCCTTCAGCTGCTCTCCAAATGACCATCGACGTTTTCTGCAGGAGGAATCTACACCAGTCAGTTAAATGGGAGGTGGCTTGCCACCTGAAAAACCAATTCAGCACAGGAGAAGAAACATGAGATCTATCGGACGTAAACTACTGCTTACGCTCACCGGTGTCGCCGGAATCTGCGGCCTGACCGCCCTGGCCTCCGCCGCCACCTGGGATATGCCCACTCCCTACCCCGACAAAACCTTCCATACCGAGAACATCATAGAATTCGCCGCTGATGTTAAAGAGGCGACCGGCGGGGAGCTGACCATCAAAATCCATTCCGCCGGTTCGCTCTTCAAACACCCCGAGATCAAAAACGCCATACGCGGAGGCCAGGTGCCCATCGGTGAATTTTTCCTCTCTCTGCTCTCCAACGAGCAAGCGGTTTTCGGCGCCGACTCCCAACCCTTTCTGGCAACCAATTACGAAGAAGCCAAAAAATTGTGGCAGGCCCAGAAGGATGTTATCACCACGCTTCTTGACAAACAGGGCCTGATGCCACTGTTCTCGGTACCCTGGCCGCCACAGGGGTTGTATACCAAGAAACCCATCAATACCATTGATGATCTCAAGGGCATAAAATTCCGCGCCTACAACGCCACTCTCGAGAAGTTTGCCAACCTCGTCGGTGCGGCTCCGACCCAGGTAGAAGTTCCGGACATCCCACAGGCCTTTGCCACCGGCAGAGTTGAGGCCATGATCACCTCGCCGTCCACCGGCGCCAATTCCAAGGCATGGGACTTCATCGAATACTACACCGATATCAAGGCCTGGCTGCCGAAAAACATCGTCGTCGTCAATACGCGCGCCTTCCGCAAGCTCGACAAAGGCGTCCAGGATGCGGTTCTTGCCGCCGCCAACGACGCCGAAAAGCGCGGCTGGGAGATGAGCATGCAGGAAACCGCTGCCAAGACCGCCATCCTTAAAGAGAACGGTGTCAAGATCATCGAGCCCAGCGATACGCTGATGCAACAGCTCAAGGAAGTGGGTGCAGAAATGCTCGAAGACTGGAAAACCGATGCGGGCGCCGAGGGCAAGCAAATGCTTGAGGGCTACCGCAACTAACACTCGCACGGCTCCGGTGCCTCCGGGCTCGGAATTGTGCCGCTGATACGGAGGAGCAATGAAGGACAGTAACACCCTACTGCGCCGCTGCCTCGACGGTGTGTACCTGGGCAGCGGCTGGCTGGCCGCAGGCTTTATAGCGGCGATCTGCCTGCTGGTCGTCTGTCAGGTCGGCCTCAACCTCCTTGACCGCATCAGCTCGATGCTCACTGGTGAGGCCATTGGCCTCACCATTCCCTCCTATGCCGATTTCACCGGCTTCTTCCTGGCGGCGGCATCCTTTCTCGCTTTGGCCTACACCCTGCGGCAGGGGGGACACATCCGCGTGACTCTGGTTATCTCCCACCTCGGCAGAAGGGCCAGGCATATTTTTGAAATCTGGTGTCTGCTGCTGGCCACCGCCGTCACCGTCTATTTCACCTGGTATACCTTTTCCCTTACTCGCGAATCCTTTGTATACCACGATCTTTCTCCGGGAATGGTGGCGGTGCCCATCTGGATTCCGCAGTCGGCAATGTTTCTGGGGCTGTTGATCCTCTCCATAGCCCTGCTCGACGAGTTGGCTGCGGCCTTACGAGGCCGGACGCCATGCTATGTCGGTGCCGGCGAGAAACTTCTCGAAGACAACAACGAGACGCAAAAGCCGTCAGGAGATTGACCATGCCCGAAGTAACCATGACGCTTTTTCTGCTTCTCTTGCTCTTCGCCCTTCTCGGCAGCGGCATATGGGTGGCCTTTTCCCTGATGACCGTAGGCATGATCGGCATGCTGCTCTTTACCGGGGCACCTCTGGGCGACGTTCTGGCCACCACGGTATGGGGGGCGAGCAACTCCTGGTCGCTGGCGGCGTTGCCGCTGTTTATCTGGATGGGCGAGATTCTCTTCCGCTCGCGGCTCTCCGAGGATATGTTCGCCGGACTCTCTCCCTGGCTGACCCACCTGCCCGGCAGACTGCTGCATGTCAACATCCTCGGCTGCGCCATCTTCGCCGCCGTCTCCGGCTCGTCGGCGGCCACGGCGGCGACCATCGGCAAGATGTCTATACCCGAGCTGGCCCGACGCAAATACCCGGAATCGATGATCATCGGCACCCTTGCTGGTTCCGCCACCCTCGGTCTGCTGATTCCGCCATCGATCATACTCATCGTCTATGGCGTGGCCACCGAACAATCAATTGCCCGGCTGTTCATCGGCGGCCTTCTCCCGGGCCTGCTGCTGGTCAGCCTCTTTATCGGCTATGTCGTCATCTGGTCGCTTCTCCATCCGAACAGCATCCCAGCCGGTGAAGAATCGCTGTCAATGGGCGAGCGGCTGAAGCGCTCGCGCAGGCTTATCCCCGTGGTACTGCTTATCGCCGGAGTCATCGGCTCCATCTACACCGGCATAGCCTCTCCCACCGACGCCGCCGCCGTCGGCGTGCTGCTCTCCCTGGTCCTCTCCAGATACACCGGCACCCTCAACCGGCGCACCTTCTTCGAAGGCCTCATGGGCGCCACCAAAACCTCCTGCATGATCGCCTTCATCCTGGCCGGGGCAGCCTTTCTGACAGTGTCCATGGCCTTCACCGGCATTCCCAAGATGCTGGCCACCTGGATCGCCGCCATGGAGCTCTCCCCCTATGCCCTGCTCGGCGCCCTCACGGTCTTTTTCGTCATACTCGGGTGTTTTCTCGACGGCATTTCGGTTGTGGTACTCACCACCTCTGTGATCATGCCCATGGTCGAGCAGGCCGGCATCGATCCGCTGTGGTTCGGCATCTTTGTGGTCATCGTCGTTGAGATGTCGCAGATCACTCCACCGGTGGGATTCAACCTCTTCGTCATCCAGGGCCTCACCGGCCTTAACATCCTGCGGGTAGCCTACGCCGCCATCCCCTTTTTCCTGCTGCTCATGCTGGCGCTGCTTTTGATCGTAGTATTTCCTTCGATCGTCACCCTGTTGCCGGCAATGATGGGCGGCTGAAGTGTTTGACGTTTTTTTACAAGGAGGCGGCAGCCCGCGATGCCTGATCGTAGAGTCCTGAGAGCAAGCGCAGCAGGGCTGCGGCCTCGCTGACCTCCTCTCCTTCCCTTTCAAGATTGCGGTACACCGAGGTGAGACAGCGCTCGCGAACTTCCCGGTATCTCCTGCAGACTTCCTCGCCCTCTGTGGTGGCGCTGTAGAAAATCTCCTTGCCTTGTTTTTCCTTTTCCACCAGCCCCAGCTTCACCAGTTTTTTCAGGGAATAGTTGACGGTGTGGTGATCTTCGATATGGAGGACGAAACAGATGTCTACCAGCCGCTTCTGGCGACGGCGATGATTGACATTGTGCAGCACCAGTACATCAAGGGGACTGAAATCACGGTGACCGGCAGCGCTCATACAGCGCACCATCCATCGGGAGAAGGCATTGTTGGCAATGATCATGCCGTATTCGAACTCGCTGAGATGCCAGCTGTCCGGTGAGGTCAGATGCTCGGAGGAAACAATGGGAACAACCGGTTTCGGAGGTGTATTTTCAGGCATTTCTTCTTTCCTCTATCCTTTAATAGTGGCGTCATTGCCGCTCTACAGGATACTACTGCTTCTCAGGAAATCCAGAAAAAAAGATCTATTTGAGCTTCACTGTTGATTTACAATGTCGGCAAAAAGACAACGTTTCACCGACACTCTCTTTCCCAAAAATGCAGAAATCTACTTCCCGTCCTGTTTTTTCAGATCACTGAAAGGCATGGTAATCTCGATCATCGAGCCATCGTCAAGGCTTTTCCTCTGGGGATAGCGTCTGGAGAAGACGCGGCGCATGGAAGTGTTCTCCCGGAGGGTGGTGGCGATGAAGGCCTCGAAGCCGTTTTTCCTGGCGATCGCCTCCAGTTGCTCGAGCAGGCAGGAGGCGATGCCCAGTCCCTGGAAGTCGTCGTTGACGACAAAGGCCACTTCTGCATGATTATCGCCCACATCCATATAGGTGCCTATGGCGATTATCTGCTGGTGCCTCTTTTTCTGGACCAGACCAATGAGGTACATGTTGCGGCGGTAGTCGACGTCGGCATATTCCCCCTGGATCATCTCATGGGAAAAGATCTTTTTATCGTAGAAGAATCGCCAGTAGATGGTCTCCTCCCTGAGGGAATAGAAGAAGTTACGGTAGGCGAACTCATCTGACGGCAGCAGGGGCCGAAACAGCACCGATCTGCCGTTTTTCAGCTCCACCAGCCGTTTGTAGTTTTCCAGAAAGATGAGATCCTCGGCCGACGGCGGCAGCTGGTCGGGAAAGATATAGCCTCTCTGTTTGGCCTCCTCGATCAGGTTTTCGCGAAAGCTGGGATGGGCGATCTGAGCCAGTTCCATCACCCGCTGGTAGATTGATTTTCCCTGGAGATGGGCGATGCCGTACTCGGTGATGATGATATCGACGTCGGCCCTGGTGGTGGCCAGCCCCGCTCCGTCGCTGAGACTTGCTACGATACGGGAGCGCAAGCCGGATGCGGTTTTGACCGTGGAGGGCAAAACGATGATGGAGACCCCGCCTCTGGACATGGCGGCGCCACGAAGAAAATCCACCTGGTCTCCGATGCCGCTGTAGAACTGATTTCCCAGGGAATCGGCGCAGACCTGGCCGGTGAGATCCACCTCCAGCGCCGAACTGATCGAGGTGAGGTTGTCGTTTTCGGCTATCACCCGCGGGTCGTTGACATAGTCCGAAGAGCGGAAATAGAACATCGGATTGTTGCTGACATAGTCGTACATTTCCTGCGAGCCCATGCACAGCGATGCAACCACCTGGCCGGGTATCAGGGTCTTCTTGCGGTTGGTGATCACCTTTTTCTTCAGCAGCGGCAGCAGGCCGTCGGTGACCACCTGGGTATGAATACCGAGATCCTTTTTATCATCGAGATACTGCAGGACGGTATTGGGAAGATAGCCGAAGCCCACCTGCAAAGTGGCACCATCCTCGACCACCTGGGAAACATACATGCCGATGCGGCGGCCGATCTCGACCTCCTCCGGTTTCAGGGAGCGGATGGAATTGACAATGGGCTCGTCATGGACGACGAAGTAGTTGATTTCATCCACATGAATGAGGCTGTCGCCCCAGGTTTTGGGCATTTTCTCATTGACCTGAGCGACGACGACCGGGGCGGACTCGGCACCGGCCCGGGTAATATCAACGGATACACCGAGACTGCAGTAGCCGAAGGAATCCGGCGGACTGACCTGGATGAGGGCGACATCGAGGCCGATCCTGCCGCTTTTGAACATCTCTGGAATTCTGGAGAGATAGGTGGGAATATAGTCGATCTTGCCCACCGAAGCCGCCTTGCGCATGGACCAGCTGATAAAAAACAGCTTCAGGGAGAACCTGCTGAGAAAACCATCGTCGTCAACAAAGTGAGAAAGCGTCGAAGACAGCATCTGATAGAGCATGATATCGTGCATGCCCCCATCGGCGACCATCGCCCTGATCAAGTGCTGCGGCTCGCCGCAGCCGGTGCCGATGAACACCCTGCTGCCGGGTTTTATCACCTTCACCGCCTTCTCGGCACTCATCGTTTTTTCAGGCAGCTCTTTGCGCAGATCCATGCAGGCTCCTTCACTGGGAAATTTCTGACAGGGCTTGAAAAATATTCAGCCAATCATCCTCGCATTTCTTCTCCCATACCACGGATTTCTGCAAAATTCCAACCTTCCCGGCTGCATTCCGGCTCCACCCCGTGGCCTTATCTTTTCCCTCCCGAGCCCAACAGCACGCATCCGCACATGGCAGGCGACTACAGAAGAGAAGCATCTCCCCGCCGCTCAGACCGTGCCCCACCGCAAAACATGCCATCAATAGAGTGCTCCGCTCATGCCTCCAGCTGCATTTCGCTACCGCGGCGTGTCGCAAACTCTCTTTTTTTGCGTGATGAGCAGCCGGGCGAGGGAGGAGAAGCCTGCGGCTTCGGCGTGGCGTGAGATGTATTTCGGACGGTGTTTCATCAGATGGAGGTACTCCTCGCAGTTTCTTACCCCCACCGAACAGGGAAAACGCAGGGCATCGAACAGCGGTGCATCGTTGGGACTGTCGCCGATGGTGACCATGGATTCCTTTTTTTCAGGGATGATCGCCGGCAGATACGCTCTTGCCCGCTCGACGCCGGCGGCTTTGTCCTGACGCGGGTCCATGATATGACAGTGAACCGAACTGAACGTAAATGTATACCCCCAGCCTCTGCAGAGCTCGTTCATTTCTACCAGTTGTTCGGCAGAAAGCCCTGCCACACCGAAGGTCCAGTCGCTGAGACGAAAGAGGTTGTCGGCCGTTTCCCGCAGGTGCGGGTAGTGTTTCTTGAGGCCCTCATAGCAGTTTTCAAGTCCTGCCCGATGTTTTCTCAGATCGCCTACATCCACCAGGGGACGGGGTGGTTCCTCACCGGATCCAACGAATACCCCACCGTTTTCAGCTATGACGCCGGCAACGGGAAGATAGCCGGCCAATGCCTGCCCCCACCCTACGGAACGACCGGTGACCATCAGCAAGGAGATGCCATGGTCCTGCAGGATGGATATATCAGACACCAGCTGGGCGGTGATTTTATCGCCCAGGGTCAGCGTTCCGTCAATATCGGAGGCAACCAGGGTGATTTCGGCGAATTCACTCAGGTCCTCGCACTCTTCCAGCCATTTTCTCATTGTCTCCATTCTCCTTATACCCCAGGCAAGCCCGCATCAAAGGGCGGCAGAGGCAGCCAAGGCGGAAGAAGGCGCCCAGCCCCCACCCAGTTGACATGAGCTGAATTATCGCACCGGCTGCAAGCGGTGAAAGCGCTTCCAGGCAAACTCCAGCCTCTCATCGTCGACTACCGCAGCGATGATCGCTTCGGCAAGGGGAAATTCCCGTTTATCGAGGCGGCCATCACCAAACATCTGCTTCACCGCCGGGCCGATGGCTGTGGCCAGTTCGGCCCCCTCGATGGTGTCATCGGCCATGTGTTTCTTTTTTGCCTCGGAGTAGCGCATTCCCATACCGAGCAGACGTCCCATGCGACTGTTCCTGCCGGCCTGGCATGTCACATAGAGATCACCCGCTCCAGCCAGGCCGTAGGCACTGTTCACACCACCACTGAACACCTGCTCAAAGACAGCCATCTCCTGGATCGCCTGGGAGAACAGGGCCGAGGCCAGGTTGTGCATCAAGACTTTCTTCTCTTTCTCGCCTTTTCTCTCGAGCATGCCCTGCGGTGCACCAATACCAAGGGCATAGAGGTTCTTTAATGCGGCGCAGCCCTCGACTCCTGTCAGATTACTGCTTTGAGCGACATGGTAATACTCGGTTTGGAGCAGGGGAACGATGCGGTCGACCAGTGTCTGGTCGGTAAAGCTTACCACCACGCTGGTATGGCGTCTTCCAGCCAGTTCGCCAGCGATGCAGGGTCCCCCCACGCCGCCAACCATCGCCTCTGGCACCCCCGTTTTCGCCAAACCGCGCTGCACCTTTTCGGGCAGACTGAGAATATGGCCGTCCTCGACGGTAAGCCCCTTGCTCAGCAAGAGAATGGGCATGGTGGTTCGCACCAGGGGGCCGAGGTTTTCGATGGCCCAGCCGATGCCGGCAGAGCTGACCCCGATGACCACGAGATCGACATCAGCCCGCAGGGCTTCGCCCAGCTGCGACGCGTAATAGATCTCTACGCTATCATCAATTGCGGTCCCGAGTCGAGGATGCACTTGCCCATTTTTCATCACCTCGATGTGTTGCTCATCCAGAGGCGTTCCCACCAACCGCACCCGGCAGCCGGCATCCACCAGGGGAAAGGTGAAGGCCGTGCCCATGACCCCTGCGCCCGCTATTACCACCATTGGCATATTTCTCTCCTTTTTTCATGCTGTGAGTCGGACGTACACCTGCTTTACAAGGGGGGCCGTCAAAGCGTCACCTGACTCCCCCGAAACTCAGCCTGTCCACTCCAAAGAGACAGGGTATACCCTTTTCACCACTTTTCAAGGTTCCTCACATAGTAACATTGCAATATTGTACTATTTGGGCTATGATAGCATTATCAGTTGCATTTGCCAAGTCGATAGTGCCTGCCAGGGCGGCGTGCTATCCGGCAATTGTCTAGAATTATTTCGGAGAAAGAATGAATTATGGGTGACCATGGATAAGACACTCCTTACGACATTGACCGAACGATTCGGCAAACGGGTTACCACCTCACCTCTGGACCGGGAGCTCTATTCCCGGGATCTCGCACCGGTTCCCGACGTGCTGGTAAAACCACTCTTCCAGGCCAAAGCCGATGTCATCGTACGGCCCAGATCCAGCCAGGAAATCGCTGAGCTCATGCGCCTCGCCTCATCCGCCTCCATGCCGGTCACCCCGCGTGCCGGCGGCTCCACCGTGTTTTTCAACTCGGTTCCGACCAGGGGCGGCATGCTCATCGATCTCGGCCTGCTTGCCGGGGTGGTGGCTCTCGACGAGGCGAACATGCTGGTCACTGTTCGGGCGGGAACCACCTGGGAGGATCTCGAGAAAAATCTCAACGTCAGGGGCTTTGCCTGCAAATCGATGCCCAGCAGCGCTCCAGCGGCCACCGTCGGCGGCTGGTTCGCCATGATGGGTTATGGCATCGGCAGCATCAAATACGGCGATCTGCTTTCCCAGATTCGCGAGGCGGAGGTGGTAATGCCCGACGGAGAAATCAGGACCGTTACCGCAGACAGCACACCGCCGCTGTCGTGGTTCGCCGCCTCGGAAGGCACCCTGGGTATCGTCACCGCCTTGAAAATGGAAATCAGAAAAGACAGACCGATGAGGCATGTACTCATGCACATCGCCGACAGTAAACAGGCTGTACGGATTATGCAAGACCTCCTGGCCGCCCCATCACCTCCCTACAACCTCCACTTTTCAGATCCCCACGCTCTTGCGGCCATGCACGCACTGGGATATGCCCCCAAGCCCGAACATGGCCTCCATCTTCTGGTGGACTACGAAGGCACGGAGACTGAACTTCGTGAGATAGACACCCATCTTGCCACATTGCGGAACGCCGGCCAAAAACATGCAGGCGTCTCTTTCGCCCCCGCCGGGGAGGCGGAAGCGGAATGGCAGCAGCGCTTCAGCTCGCTGCGCCTGAAGCGGGGCGGGCCGAGTCTTTTGGGCGGGGAACTGTGGCTGCCCGTGAAGCGTCTCGCCGACTATCTGGCAAACATCGAAACCGTGGCAAGACGCCATGCCACTCCCCTGATGACCTACGGCCATGTCGTCTCGGCAACCCATGCCACTGTTATGACAATGTTTTATGCTGACGAGCGCCAGCGTCTCCACTATATCCTCGATCTCGGTCTGGTCAAGAAAATCCAGGATGTTGGCGCACGCCTGGGCGGCACCTGCTATGGCGTCGGACTGTGGAACACCCCCTATCTCAAGCGGCTTCACCCTGCTGCTGCCAGAAAGAGACTGCGCAGGCGTAAAAAGGAAATCGACCCGCTCGGTCTCATGAACCCGGGAAAGCTCTATGCTCCGCCCCTTGCCCTCAACCCATACACCTTCCACCTTGGCATGGAAGCGGCCCTGCTCGCCCGCAGGGTACTGCGCAAAAAAAGGTAGCATCATGACTGATAAGAAACTCCACTATTCCACGCTGGAACAGGAATCGCTTATTTGCGCCCGTTGCGGATATTGCCGCAATGTGTGCCCCATTTACCAGACCGTGGGCTGGGAATCCGGCACCCCGCGGGGCAAGATAAGCCTGGCCCGGCAGATTTTCAATAACGGCCAGGATGAACATCTCAGCGAGGAATTCGCGCAGCGCCTGGCCCAGTGCACGCTATGCGGCGCCTGCGGCCATGCCTGCGCCACTGAAATCGATACCCGCACCTTGTGGCTCGAGATGCGCAAAAGACTCGTAGACCTGGGCAAGGAACAGGAAGGTTCGAGCCTTCTGCGTAAAAATATCCTCGACAATAAGAACATCACCACCTTCGACAACGAAGAGCGACTCGACTGGGCCGAAGACCTCGACGAGCCCGAACCGCTGGATGCGCGTCACGGTGCCGATGTCTGCTATTTCGTAGGCTGCGTCTCCTCCTTTTATCCGCAGGCAGCGGAGATCGCCGTCGCCTTCGCCGAGATACTTACCGAGGCAGAGGTGGATTTCACCACCATGGGGGGAGCGGAATGGTGCTGCGGCTTTCCCCTTCTGGGCGGTGGCCATGTCGACGACGCCACACGGTTCATCCGTCACAACGTGGAAAAGATCAAGGAGATGGAAATCCATACCATCGTGGCCAGCTGTCCTTCATGCTACCACGTGTGGCAGCATCAGGCGACCGAGTTCATCGGCGATTATCCGCTTGCGGTCTTCCACGCCACCGAATACCTCGCCCACCTGATCAAGGAGGAAAAACTGCAGCTCGCACCCTTTGACGAGCTTATCACCTATCACGACCCCTGCGATCTCGGTCGCAACAGCACTATCTTCGATGCACCCCGCTTCATTATCGAATCGATTCCCCAGGCAAAACTGGTCGAACTCGAGCACAATCGCATGGATGCGCTCTGCTGCGGCGGCGGCGGCAATCTGCAGAGCAGCGACCCCGGCCTGAGTGAAGAGATAGCCCTGCTGCGCATTGCCGAGGTGGAGGCCTCCGGGGCATCGGTGCTCGTTTCCGCCTGCCAGCAATGCACCAAGGTACTTGGCATGGCTGCGCGCAAGGCCAAGATTGCAGTCAAAGTCATGGATATCAACCAACTGGTACGGCGGGTCATCTCCGAGCGGTAATTCGACCCGGCCGTAGCTCCTGGCATGCCGGCTCGCCACTTCCCGGTTTTTCCTTGACTTCACAATAACATTGCAATATTGTACTATTTAAAAATATGCTGTGACACCACAGTTCCGCACCATGCCTGCAGGGAGATTCTTCATGAAAATTCATGGTTATGATATGCCGCTGGATCTGTATTATGAAGCCAACCACTACTGGGTCAGGGTCGAAGACGATGTGCTGGTAATCGGCATGGACGATTTTGCCCAGCAGCTTGCCGGAGAGATCGTCTTCGTTCAGCTGCCCAGCGAGGGGAAAAAACTCAAGAAAGGCAAGAAATTCGCCCAGGTCGAATCGGGAAAATGGCTGGGCAAGGTGTTCGCCCCGGTCAACGGCGTACTGCTTGCAAGCAACGAGGCCCTGGAGACAGATGCCACCCTGATCAACCAGGACTGCTACGGCAAGGGCTGGATGTATAAGGTCCAGCCCCACGATATGGATGAGTTAAAGGAACTGATCCATGGCCAGGAGGCTGTGGAGAAATGGATAGAGGCCGAGAAGGCAAAATACGAGTAAGTAGGCAGTACCCAGGAGGCCGCCAGCGCAAAGAATTGGCAGGCAACACGACCTGAGAGGTCCCTGACAACGCCATACCAGCGAGGCACACAGCTATGAAAAAAATTCTGCTCAGCTACGACGGCCACCCCTCTTCGGCAAAGGCGCTGGAAGTGGCCAAACACCACGCACTCACCTTCAAGGCGCGACTTGACATCGTCAATGTGGTTGTGCGCGAAAAAACCGATCAGCACGAGGATATCGAGGAGGCCGAAAAGATTCTGGCCAAGGCCGAGAAGGGATGCCAGCGAGACAATATAGAGTGCACAACCAAACTCGTCATCAAGGGAGCGACGCCTGCCGAGGCGCTGTTGAACTACGCCGAAGAGAAAGGATATGATCTCATCATCATCGGCATCCGCAGAACCTCGCAACTGGGCAAGCTGCTGCTGGGCTCCAATGCCCAGAATATCATTCTCAATGCTCCCTGCCCTGTGCTCAGCATCAACAAGAACGTGTGACTCGTGAACCCGATGCACAGGTGGCGACTCCTCGATACCCCGCCAATGAGCGCGGCGGAGAACATGGCCCTTGATGAAACCCTGCTCGAACTCAAGGATGACGGCATCTCGCCCAACACCATCCGCTTTCTCCAGTTTCGTCCACGCTGCGTTCTGGTGGGTGTGCATCAAGCTGTTGAGGAAGAAGTACGCCTTGACTACTGCCGGGCGCACAACATCGAGATAAATCGGCGCATCACCGGCGGCGGCGCCCTGTTCTGGGACGAGAGCCAGCTCGGCTGGGAGATCTACAGCGACAAGAAATTCTTCAACCTCACCATTCCCACGAACTCCCTGTTCGAGTCCCTGTGCCTGCCTGTCAGCCTTGCCCTCAAGGCTCTGGGCGTCGACGCCTCATTCCGGCCGCGTAATGACATTGAAATAGACGGTAGAAAGATATCGGGCACCGGAGGCACCGATCACGGCTCAGCCTTCCTCTTCCAGGGGACTCTGCTCGTTGACTTCGATGTCGAAACCATGCTCAGATCCTTAAAAATCCCGGTGGAAAAGCTCAAGGCCAAGGAGATCGATTCCTTTCGTGACCGCGTCACCTGTCTCAAATGGGAACTGGGCGAAGTCCCACCCCTTGAACGCATCAAGGAGGCACTGGCTGCAAGTTTCTGCAAAGGGCTGGGCTTCGCCCTTGAACCCGGCGGTCTGCTGCCGGAAGAGGAGGAGCTCTTCCAGCACAAGCTAAAGGCCTTTCGCTCACCTTCCTGGATCGACTCGATTACCCCCAGCCAGAACAGCCGGGAGACTGTCCGGGCCACTTACAAGTCCGCCGCCGGCATGATTCGCTGCACCATGGCCGTCACTCCGCGCCGCAACCGCCTCAGAGATATTTATCTCACCGGTGACTTTATCTCCTTTCCGGGCCGGGCCCTCTATGATCTTGAAGCGTCGCTGCGCGGTCTGCCCCTGGAGAAGGAACGGCTGCACCGGGTCATCGAAGACTTTTTTGCAGACGGGAAAATCGTTATCCCCGGCATGGATGCAAGCGATTTCATCAAGCCCATCGATCTGGCCCTGGAAAAATGCGAAATACACCGTTACGGGCTGCCGCTTGCCTACTGCAACATGATATCGGTCACCAATGGATCCTTCCGGGAGGTGCTGGAAAAGGACCCGGCGGTGCTGCTGCTGCCCTACTGCGCCAAATTGACCGACTGCGATCTGCGCTATGAGAAAAACTGCGCCATGTGCGGCCAGCATGACTGCTCCATCGGCTTCGCCTGGGAGATGGGGCTGGGACGCAGCAAAAAGGTTATCAGCGTCGTCAACTTCGAGGATCTCTGGTCCGAGTTGATGCACCTCAAAAAGGCCGGGGAGAGGGCCTTCATCGGCTGCTGCTGTCAGCCCTTTTTCGCCAAACACGTGGACGACTTCGCCGCCGCCGGCCTGCCGGGCATACTGCTCGACATCGACGACACCACCTGCTACGACCTCGACCAGGCCAAAAATGCCTACGCAGGTACCTTCGAGAGCCAGACCAGAGTCAACCTCGATCTGCTGGAGAAGGTCCTCGATCTGGCAGCAACTCTCAACACAGCCGCCTGACGCCATGGAGAAACTGTACACGGATATACTGGTCGTCGGAGCCGGTCCCGCGGGATCCGCCGCCGCACTGGCCGCAGCCGGCACCAGTGCCGCGAGCATACTGGTAATCGAGCGTAAGAAGATTATCGGCCATCCCGTGCAATGCGCCGAGTTCATCCCCGCCCGAATCGCCTCCGATCTGCAGCTCGGTACCCCGGTATGCGTCCAGAAGATCCGCGGAATGCATACCTATATCCAGGGACGGCTCGCGAAAACCACGCGGACTCCGGGTTACACCATACACAGGGACAAGATGGACCAGCTCCTGGCGCGGCGGGCCGCTGATAGCGGCTGCCGTATCCTCACATCCACCCGGGCTGTGAGCATGAGCGAAGACGGCACCGTGCTCATACAGGACGATGAACGCATCCAGAAAAAGGTGATGGCTAAAATAGTCATCGCAGCCGACGGGCCGCTTTCCATTTTCCGGCGCTGGCTGAACACTCCACGTCAGCGCCTGCTGCCCGCCGTGCAGAAGCGCTTTGCCCTCACCACCAGAAGCGACCACACCAGCGTCTACTTCTCGCCGGAAATCTTCGGAGGCTACGGCTGGGTCTTTCCCAAGAACGATCACGCCAACGTCGGCCTCGGCTTCACCCTGCAGACCAGGAATCACATGCGGGCCGCCCAGCTGCTCGAAGAGTTCGTTCTGACTCTGAAGGAAAAGGGTGTCATAGAGGGTGAACCACTTGCCAGCAGCGGCGGCTGGATCCCGGTGGAGCCCTTGCTCAAGGCGGTGATGGACAAGGTTGTTTTCGTCGGAGACGCCGCAGGCCACACCCACCCCATCACCGGGGCCGGCATCTTCTCGGCCCTTACCTGCGGCGAGATGGCAGGTAGATGGGCGGCAGAGGCTATTCGCCAAAACGATGTGGACCTGCTGCAGTGCTATGACGAGGAATGGAGAGATCTCTTCACTCGCTCCCTTGTCCACGCCTTCAGAAAACGTACCTGGATGGAAGCGGAATGGCAGCACTTCGACCAGATAATCAAATCGTGCTGGATCGCCTTTTCGGAATATCATGGCAGCGCTTGATTCTCTTTTGGATGAGGCCTGGGCTGTCTCCCGCAGGCACTGTGGCCATAACATCACCTTCTATCTGCCGGGCATGTTCATCTACGATTCCATGAAGGGCAACTATCCGGCCATTTCCATTACCGGCAAACGGTGCGATTTGCACTGCGAACACTGCCGGGGCAAACTGCTCGCCTCCATGGTGGCCGCTCCTCATCCAGCCACACTGATCGAGAGCTGCCGGCGTCTTGCTGCCGAAGGAGCCGTGGGTGTGCTGCTGAGTGGTGGCTGCGACAGCAGCGGCAGGTTGCCTTGGCGTGACTTTCTCGATGCCGTGGAACAGGTGAAATCATTAACCGGCCTGCACATCTCCGTCCATACCGGTTTCATCGGCAAAAACGAGGCCAAAAGCCTGCAGGCGGCCGGCGTCGACCAGGCGCTGATAGACATTATCGGCGATGAGAGCATCTATCAGCGCGTCTTCCACATCCAGGACGGCCGTCGCCGGCTCCTGCAAAGCCTCGATGCCATCACCGAAGCCGGTTTACAACTTATCCCGCACATTGTCTCAGGCATCGATTACGGCACGGTAAAAGCAGAAGAAAGAGCTCTGACCCTTCTGAGCGGCTATCCTCTGAAAAAACTTGTCATTGTCTCGCTGATGGCCCTGCCCGGAACCGGCATGAGCACTATTCGGGTGGCACCTGAAGACACAGCCGCAGTGATTGCCAGGGCCAGACTGCTTTTTCCGGATACCCCCATCAGCCTCGGCTGCGCCAGACGCCGGGGGGATCGTGAGCTGGAGCTGCTCGCCCTGCGTGCGGGTGTGAACGCCATGGCCCTGCCCTCGGAAGAGGTAATAGCCTGTGCCCGCGCAGCCGGTCTCGTTGTTTCTTTTCAAAAGACCTGCTGCTCGCTTCCGCCAATTTCTGCCACACCAGTATGGAGCTGATTATGTACCAACCAAGCCCGGCCGCAGACCAACACCCACACCGACACCCACACATTGAGGAAAAAAGTCCCGACTACCTGCGCATGAGCCTGGCCGCAGCCATGACCCTGGGCTTCAAGCCTGGTTTGTTTTACAGAGATGCCAGACTCCATTGCATCAATCTTCTGCTCACCTATCCTCAGGGCTGCGCCGCCCGCTGTGCCTACTGCGGCCTGTCGGGTAAACGCCAAGGCGGCTACGGCGACAAGAGTTTCATACGCGTCAGCTGGCCCACCTATGCCGTAGATGACATCATTGACCGCATCGGCGAGCGCAGTGATCGGGTCAAACGCATCTGCATCTCGCAGATCACCAATCGACGCTGCATCGGCGACACCCTGGAGATTTGCACCCGCCTGAGGCGAAGTTTCGATATCCCGGTTTCGGTACTGGTCTCTCCCACCATCCTCCGCGAAACGGATCTTCTAGACCTCAAAGGAGCCGGGGCCGATCGAATCGGCGTGGCCGTCGATTTGGCCAGCCGCGAGCTGTTTGAACGCTACCGCGGCCAGGGAGTGGATGGACCCCACAGCTGGGAACGCTATTTTGCCTGTCTGGAACAGGCCATTGCCATCTTCGGGCGCCGCCATGCCGGCGCCCATCTGGTCACCGGCATGGGAGAGAGCGAGTTCGAGATGATCACCATGATCCAGCGGGTGCAGGACATGGGCGGATGGACTCACCTGTTCTCCTTTTTTCCAGAGAAAAATTCACAACTTAGCGAACGCCCACTGCCGGCCATGGACCATTACCGCCGCATCCAGCTCGGGCGCCATATCATCGATAGCCGACTGGCACGCCTGGAGGATTTCACCTTCGACCAGGACCAGCGCATTACCGGCTTCGGTCTGCCCCGGGCAACGCTGGATACGGTGATCGATTCCGGAGAACCCTTTCGCACCAGCGGCTGTGAAGGCTACGACGGCGAGGTTGCCTGCAACCGTCCCTACGCCAATTCGCGTCCTGGCCCCGATATCAGGAACTTTCCCTTCAAGCCGCAGAAAAAAGACATCGATCGCATACGGCAACAGCTGGGACTCTCGAAGGGACGGTGAAAACCGCCCGGCCCTGAAACCATCACAGGAGGACCTCATGGAAAATTTCATTTTTCACAACCCGACCAGGATCGTCTTCGGCGAGGGAGTCATTGACCAGGTGGGCGAGCAGACGCGCCCTCATGGTGGCAAGGTGTTGCTCGTCTACGGCCGAAACAGCATCAAGGCCAACGGTATTTACGACCGGATCACAACCTCACTCGTCGGCGCCGGTCTGGAAATCGTCGAATTCTCAGGCGTCAAACCCAATCCCGTGCTCAGCCATCTGCGCCAGGGCATCGAACTGGCCAAAAAGGAGCGCCCCGACTGCCTTGTTGCCGTCGGCGGCGGCAGTGTTCTCGATGAGGCCAAGGCCATAGCCGCAGGTGCCGTCACCGATATCGACGTCTGGGACTTTTTTACCGGCAAGGCCACCATCGAAAAGGCGCTGCCGCTGGTGACGGTGCTCACCGTCGCCGCCACCGGCTCGGAAATGAATCCCACCGGCGTGGTGACCAACGAAGAGACCCTGCAGAAATTCGAGATCTCGGCCCCGCCCCTGTATCCCCGTACCTCGCTGCTCGACCCCACGGTGCTCTACACCCTGTCCTCCGATTACACGGCCTACAGCTGTGTCGACGTCATCAGCCATGTCATCGAGGCCTACTTCACCGCCGAGACCCGCCACACCCCGATCCAGGACCGCCTGGTGGAAAACATCATCGTCTCGGTCATGGAAAGCTGCGAAACCTGTTTGGAGGACCCGCACAGCTACCAGGGCCGTGCAACCTTCATGTGGGCCGCGACCCTGGCGCTCAATGGTCTGCCTGTGGCGGGGGTGGGCAGCTTTTCCTTTCCCAATCACATGATCGAGCACTCGTTGAGCGCCATATACGACATCGCCCACGGCGCCGGTCTTGCCATCGTCATTCCTGGATGGATGAGCTATACAGCTGAAAAATCCCCCGAAAAATTCGCCCGATTCGGGCGGGAAATTTTCGGCATCCAGGGAAATTCGGAGACTCAGCTCGCCCACGAGGCCATCCAGCGTCTCAAGAGCTGGTTCGCCAAGATCGGCGCTCCGGTGAGCCTGGAGGAGGCCGGCATCCCCGCCTCCGACATCCCGGCAATAGCCGAGAATGCCTCGATGCTGGCGCGAAAATGGGGACTTGACGCCTACACCGTCGATGAAATAGCCACCGTACTGAATCACTGCAAATAAAATCGCCCTTAAACCCATACCACAGGAATCGCCATGCCCAAAGTCAACGCCAAGGATATGCTGCTCAAAGCAACAGCCGAGAATTATGCGGTCGGCGCTTTCAACGTCACCAACATCATTCAGATGAAGGCGGTGATAGCTGCGGCCGTCAGCAAACGCTCACCCCTGATCATCCAGACATCGGTGACGCCGTCGAAATACCTGCAGCCGGAGGTGATTGCCGGGGTCTATTCCATCCTCGCCGAGCAGGCACCGGTGCCCATATGTTTGCATCTCGACCACAGCGACGAGGTCGACTATTGCAAGACCTGCGCCGATGCCGGCTACACCAACATCATGATTGATGCCTCCAAGCATGATTTCGAGGAAAATATCCAACAGACCCTGGAGGTGAGCAGATACTGCCACGACAGGGGCATTTCCGTCGAAGGGGAGCTTGGTACCGTCTGCGGCATCGAGGATCAAGTGGTGGTGGCTGAAGACGAGGCTCAGCTCTGCGATCCGGACAAGGCCCAGGAATTTGCGCTGAAATCTGAAATCGATCTGCTGGCGCCTGCCATCGGTACCGCCCATGGTGTCTATAAAACCAGCAATCCGGTGCTCGATTTCGACCGCTTGGAGAAGATCGCAGAGATCATCAACGGCAAAGAGCCCCGGATCCCGCTGGTTATCCACGGCGGTACCGGTCTGTCCGACGATGTGGTGCGCAGGCTGGTTTCTTTAGGCGGCGCCAAATTCAATGTCTCCACCGAACTCAAGCACGTGCTCATCGACACCACCTACGACTATATCGGCGAGCACCGCGACCAGTACAACCCGGGCAAGCTCGATGTCGCCGTTTCAGCAGCCATCACCGCCTGCATCGAACGCTGGATCGACCTGCTCGGCAGCGGTGACAAGGCCTAGAGACCAGCTTCTGTCAACAGAAGGCAATACATATCAACAACAGCTCAGGGACAACTATGGCTCAGAAACGCGCACTCTTCTTCGATATGGACGGAGTCATCATCGACACCGAACGCGACGGCCACCGTGTGGCCTTCAACAAGGCCTTCGAACACTTCGGCTACGATTTTCGCTGGGAAGCGGAGCGCTACCACAGCCTGCTCCAGGTTGCCGGCGGCAAGGAACGCATGCGCCACTATTTCAACGAAGAGGGGCTCTTCCAGGAACTCACGCCCTCGGATATGACCGAGCATTTGAAAAAACTCCACGCCAGGAAAACCGAGATATTCCTGGACATGCTCCAGTCGGGCAACCTGCCTCTGCGTCCGGGGGTCAAGCGCTTCATGTCCGAGGCCATGGAGCTGAACCTCACAATCTGCGTCTGCACCACCGCCAATGAAAGGGCGGCGGCGGCCGTCACTGAAAAGATGCTCGCGGAGATAGAATTCGATCATGTGCTGGCAGGAGACGTGGTGAGTAAAAAGAAGCCCGATCCGGAGATCTACCTGCTCGCACTGGAAAAGACCGATCTTGCACCGGAAGCCTGTATCGTGATCGAGGACTCAGCCATCGGGGTTGCAGCTGCCAGAAGGGCGGGGCTGGCGGTGGTGGCCACCACCAACTCCTATACCGAACGGGAGGATCTGCAGGAGGCTGCAATCATAGTCTCCTGCCTTGGCGAGCCTGACGGCGAACGCGGCCGGCTGAGCAAGGCACCGCCTGATCTCGACTACGACGGCGTGCTCCATGTCCGGCAGGTACTCGACTGCCTCGCCTGAAATGGTGCCGCCGCCATCGCAGCTCGCCTATTACCGCTTCGGAGATCGCGGCCCGCCGCTGATCCTTCTTCACGGGTTGCTGGGATCGAAGGCCAATATGGCAGCGGTGGCCAGGGAACTGGCCGGGCGGAACCGGGTGTTTGCCCTCGATCTCAGAAACCACGGTGATTCGCTGCATGCCCCGTCCATGACCTATGAGGGCATGGCCGCCGACGTCCTGCGTTTTTTGGATGAGCATGAACTGGAAAAGGCCGCCCTGATCGGTCATTCCATGGGCGGCAAATGCGCCATGCAGCTGGCACTGAGCCACCCCTTGCGCATCGAGAGGCTGGTGGTGGTGGATATCGCTCCCAGAGGCTACCCGCAGCCTTTCTGGCAGGGCTATCTTGAAGCCATGTCATCTCTTGAGCTTGCCGGGCTCGCCACCAGAGAGGATGCCGATCTGGCCCTGCGTTCTGCAATCGCTTCCAGGCTCTACCGCCAGTTTCTCTTGAGCAATCTCAACCGCAGCCCGAAGGGCGGCTACTTCTGGAAAGTGAATCTCAAGGCCCTGCTGGCCGGTGCAACCACGCTGGCAGGAGAGATCACCGCCCGCGGAACCTATGATGGACCGGCCCTGTTCATGCGCGGCGGCTGCTCCAAACATGTCAGGTGCGAGGATGCCAAGCTGATCAACCGGCTCTTTCCGGCCAGCCGACTGGTCACCATCGAGGGGGCCGGCCACCTCCTCCACATCGAGGCGAAAGAGCGCTTTATAGAGGAGCTTGTTGCTTTTTTATGAAAGAATCTGGTAGAGTGGGGAAGCAACTGAGTATCGAAACCGCGGCGATCGTGCCTTAACAAGTGTTCCATGAACCGGATACCTGAAACCCAAGCGGCCTGTCAGGGGAGGCTGTACCCGTGGGATTGTTTTTCTGGAAACCGGCATTGCCGCAACGCAGCGGCCAATCAATACATGGAAGTAAAGCGGAAACGGGTCGAACCGCCTGACTTTTTCTCATAACCTACCCCATAACCTACCCCTTTTGGTATGCCGGGAGACGAATGCACATAGACCACAACCTGAAAGTACCCCTTTACCATCAGCTCAAGGAAGAGCTCAAAAAAAGAATCCATGGCGGCGAATATAAAAACGGCGACATGCTGCCCTCGGAGAAGGAGCTGATGGAACGCCATGATCTCTCCTCCACCACCATACGACGGGCTCTCAATGACCTGGTTCATGAGAAGTATCTCGAACGCAAGGCCGGCAAGGGAACCTTCGTCAAGATGCAGAAGGTCACACGAAACCTCAAACGTATCATCGGTTTCACCAATAACATGTTGGAGATGGGCCTGCAGCCATCCACCAGGGTCCTCAGTCTCAGAGAGCTTCCAGCCAATATTTTCGCCCTGGAACGGCTCGGCCTCAAAAAGGGGGCGATCGTATTCGAGCTCAAACGGCTGCGCCTGGCCAACGATATACCGATGATGCTCGAAACCCGCTATATCAGAAAGGATCTCTGTCCCGATCTTGATAGCCATGCCCTCAACAGTTCGCTGTGGCATGTCTTTGAAACCGCCTACAACCTCAAGCCGACCAGGCATATCCAGGGCATGCGCGTCAGCACCGTCAGCGGTGAGCCGGCCAAGCTGCTCAATGTCGATGACGGCACCAATATCTTTCTCATTCGCGGCGTCACCTTTACCTACGACAATCTGCCGGTGGAGTGCGAGGAATCGCTCTATCGGGCCGACAAATACGACCTGACCTTCGAGGCGGAACTGGAATAGATCTCTTTTTAGAAGTCCCTGCAACGCCGGGAGCCGCAGCCCGCGGCCTGCAGGGTGAGTATTTATTGCATCCGCTGCAGACGCTTTATGATCGCTTCTGTTTCCAGACCCTGATACCGCACCTGTTCCGTCAGTCCGCCGCAGCCCTCCAGATGTGTTGCCAGCGTCGCGAACCGCGGGTGCAGCCCCTTCTCCAACAACCAGCTTCCCATCTTCGAGCCCAGGCCGGTTCTGAGGTTCTGGGCCTCGACCACCAGAAGAAAATCGGCCTTGCCGTATTCGGCCAAGGCATTTTCGTCTACGACATTGAGGGTGGGCTTGTTGATCAGGCCCACATCCATGCCTTGGGCCCGCAGCCTCTCCACCGCATCGAGACTGCGGTAGAGCATCTCGCCGTAACTGATCACGTAGCCCTGCTTCGCCCTTCTGATGAACTCATCCTTGCCGGGCTCGAAGGTGTACTGCGGCCCGTAGAACAGGCCGCCCTCTTCATCGAGGATGAAGGGCACCGCCGAGCGGGTGGAGTAGATAAAGCGCAGGCCGGTATCGTCGAAAACCCGCTCCAACACCGCCCGAAGCTGTCCCGGGTCGGCCGGAAAATAGAGCCTGGTGGCATCCCTTTGGCCCAATCCATTGTCGGCAAAAAAGTTGTTTATGCCGAAATGGCAGGTATTATCGGCCATGTCATCCACACCCGAATGGCTGAAATGGGCCAGAACATTGGACCGGTTCAGCCTGGCCATGGTGATCTCGGAGATGAGCATTTCCTGGAAGGCGGCGAAGGTTGCAAACACGCCCTGCCTCCCTTTTTCCGCCCCGAATCCCGCTGCGACCGAGAAGTTGTTGCGCTCCATGATGCCGCCGGAAACGAAGATTTCGGGAAACCTGTTGCGGATGTGATGCAGGCCGCACGATCCCTCAAGGTCCGAATCCACCACCAGGATATTTTCCGCAGGCTTATCCAGAGTGGCGATCAGATCGCAGAGAATTTTCCCGAATTCATCCCGGTTCTTTCCCTTCTCTTTACTGCTGCTGCCCTGGCGTGATGGTGCAGCGCTTTTGGCCACCGGTCCCTCCAGCAGGCCTGCAGCATGGTGGTGGCCGCGCTTTTGCAGATATTCAATGGCATGGTCTGTAGAAATCACGTCATGGCCTTTGGGCGTGCCTTCGATGCCTGCTATACCCGGAGCCATGGGCCGTACATTGATGAGTGCTGCAGGGCCATCCTTGCCGAGCGCCGCCCGCATGCGGGCGTAGAGATCGTCGATATCCTCGCCTTCACCGCGGTAGATGGGCAGACCGTGCCCCTTCAGGGTGGAGGCGACATCGTAGCCCGGCAGGTAGCGACTGGGGTGGCCGGCGATGGTGACGTCATTGTCATCGATGAGCAGTTTTACATTGAGGCCGCGAGCAACGGCATAGCGGGCCGCCTCGGCGTCGCCGCCTTCCTGCTGTGAGCCGTCGCTGCCGAAAAGAATGATTTTCTTGTCGGGATGCGCTTCGGCTACGCCGTTGACGTAGCTGAAGAGATGCCCCAACCTGCCGGAACTGAAAAAAATACCGCGCTCAGGGTCCAGTTCGGGATGGCCGTACAGCCCCTTGCCGTATTCACGGTAATGGTTGAGAATCTCGCTTTCCATATAGCCGTTGAGCACCGCCATCACATACTGAACTGCCACGCGGTGGCCCGCTTCGTCGAAGTAGACGGGAAAAAGACCGTTGTCCCCTTTCATGAAACCATCGGCGATCAGAAGCTCCGGTATGATGTCGAAGGCGCCGCCGGTGTGACCGCCCAGCCCCTTGCGGCCCGCCAGGGCGGTAAAATAGACGATGGCATCGCGCACCAGTGATATGTTGTCCAGGAGCTGTCGTCGAGCGGTTTCAGACAGCACCTCATCTTTCAGATCAAAGGACAGTGCACGGTAGCCGCCCAGATCGATCGCAAAACTCATACCTTCTCCTTTTTCGCCTCTTCAAGGCATCCGGCGGCGAAGGCCACGGCCTTCTCCGTCGCCGCCGCGAACTGCTCTGCGGTTTTTACCAGTGCAGGATGGCTGTCGAACTCCAAGGGGTCGTAGCCGTATTCATCGTAGGCCTTGGCGAAATAGGGTACCTTCATCAATTTTTCCAGGACCTCGTCAGGGATGGGCCGATCAATGGTGTTGGGCTCAAAATCAATGGCTTCCTGGTTCTCGAAGTTGATAATATCGGCGATGAAACCCGGTGGGCAGGTCATGACGATTTCCGCCCCGACCTTCTCCTCCAGATGCCAGATCCTTTTCCGGCCCTCGATTTCCGGTCCCAGTCGCAGCGAGCAGGAAAGCATCTTACTGTGGTAGCGGTTTTTTCTGAGGTAGTGGCAGGCCTTTTTGAAGATGGCAAGCTCTGCCCACCGCACCTCCGCCTCGCTCAGTTCAATGCCCTGCTCCCGGGCATGATCGCGCAAACCGCCGAGATCTCCGAACCGCGATTCCATGGCGGTAATAACCGAACGCCAGCGACTGAGGTCAATACCGTCTCGTCGCGCCCGTACCAGTCCTTTCTCTACGCGCTCGGCGCAGTGCGCAAACTGCGGCATATGAAAGGACAATGTGTTGTTGGTGGGAATGCCCAAAGCGGTCAACTCCTCGATGACGTCATACCCTTCCCTGGTTCCCGGTATCTTGACCATCACATTGTCGTTGACTGCGGCGATCTCCCTGGCCTGCTTCAGCATGGCCTCACCGTTGAAGGCATCGCGCGGGTCGGTCTGGCCGGAGAGGTACCCCTCACGGTAGCCCGAGGCCTCGAACAGCGGCAGATACATCTCCGAGCCCAGTCGTACTATCTCCAGGTAATTTTTCCAGAACAGCTCCTCGATCGTGATATCGGGCGACTCCTCTATAAAGGATCGGGCGATTGATTTCCAGCGGTCAACGTCATCTTCTATGGCCTGCAGCGACAGCGGCGGGTTGGTCGTCACTCCGCGAAAGAGCTGGTTGGTTACATTATCAGGGGCATACATCCTGGCAAATTGCGCCTCCAGCAGCGGACGGTCCGTCTCAGCCGCCTTTTCCAGAAACGTGGTGCACCAGTTGTCGAAGATGATAGGCGAAGAATCCCACCAGATTTCCATGCCCGGACTCAAGGCCACAAGTTTTTCCAATAGATTGTGTTTCTGCATGACTTCCTCCTGTCGCTATGGTTCCTCTTGACCGGCACACACCGATATGCCAACACAACGCATTAACGCATTATTGCACTATTTCATAAGCTACCAATTCCACAATGTTTTCCTCCAGAAGGCCTTTTTGCAAGTGGGCCTGGCTAGTTCCTTTGCAGCCTCTTCAGACCATTAATCGCCTGCAAATACATGTCCCGGGCCCGGTAGGAACTCCTGACAAAAGACCCTGCGACCACGGCGGCAAAACCTTTTTCCCTGGCCGATTTCGCAAATGCCGCATACTCCTCGGGCGCGACATAGCGTTTTACAGGATAATGAGCAGCAGAGGGCGCCAGATACTGGCCGATGGTGAGAATATCGCAGCCGGCCTCAAGCAGATCTGAAAGGGTGGCGTCAATTTCCGCGGAGGATTCACCGAGCCCCACCATCAGCCCCGATTTTACGAAAATGGCGGGGTTGCGCCGTTTAACAGTACGGAGCAGTTCCAGACTCCGTACATAGTCTGCCTCGGGCCGTACACGTTTATAGAGGCGGGGGACCGTCTCGATATTGTGGTTGAACACCTCCGGAGCTGCATCGGCCACTCTGTGAATGGCGGCCTCACTGCCTTGAAAGTCCGGCACCAGCACCTCCACGACCGTCTCTTTGCACAGCTCTCTAATTGACTCTATGGACGCGGCAAAATACGAAGATCCGCCGTCGGCGAGATCGTCCCGGGTCACCGAGGTGAGCACCGCATATCTGAGCTGCATCGAAGCAATGGCCTCGGCCACCGCCCTCGCCTCCTGTGCATCGACAGGACTCGGCGCCCCATTGACTACGGCGCAGAACCTGCAGTTTCTGGTACAGCGATCACCTAGAATCATGAAGGTGGCGGTACCACTGCTGTAGCATTCTCCCTGATTGGGGCAGCAGGCTTCCCGGCACACCGTGTGCAGTCCCCGCGAGCGTATCATGGTGTGCATCCGGTGATAAGCGCTACCGGAGACGATCCTCTTCTTCAGCCAGCCAGGAGGAGAGCTCACCGTCTCATTCATGCCCGCTGCATATGCCATGCATCCTCCATTTCAAGAAGGCCCAGGAAGTCTGTAATGCTCATCTCCACCTTACAGGCGGTCAAACTGCGGGCCAAAATCCCGCCCATGCCCTGAGCCACCTCTGTTAAGGATGGAGGCTCGGCCAGGATTTCGGCCATGCTGGTGATGGCAACATTTTTGAGGCCACAGGGATTGATCATGCGGAAGAAGTCGAGGGCGGGGGCAACGTTGAGTGCCAGGCCATGCATGCTCACCCCTCGTCGCACGGAAATGCCGACGAATCCGATCTTTCGTCCATTGACCCAGACCCCGCGATTACGCCCATCGGTGTGGCCGGTGACTCCAAAGGATGCCAACAGCGCGATCATCGCCTCCTCCAGCAGCCCGATAAAATCAGCCACCCCCCAGCCTTTGGCGGGTATTTTGACAATGGGATAGATAACCAGCTGGCCCGGACCGTGATAGGTAATGTCGCCGCCTCGCTCGACATCGATGCAGGCGACCCCGCGGCTGGCGAGTTCAGCAGCGTCGGCATGCAGATTAGCCCTGCTGCCGCTTCTGCCGATGGTGAAGACATGGTCATGCTCCACGACCAGTACACAGTCGCCGATGCGGTCCTGCTGCCTGAGCGCCGCTGCCGCCTGCTGCAACTGCAGGCAGCGTCCATACTCCATTTTGCCGCAGTGGATATGGAAGCAGAGAGTGGCGGGCATTTCTTTCAACGGCGACTCCTTGAAAAGTACGGCGCTTCTTCCGCGGCGTCTGCGCCGTCGAAAAGAGCACGATATGTTTTTGACTATTTCTTGGGCAGATACAGCGCCCATTTCTCGGCATCGCGGGCGGCATCGACCACCGCTTCAGAGAAGCTCGGATGGACCCGGATACCGCGGGCCAGCTCTTCGGTGGTGTACTCGAGCTGCATGGCCAGCGATGCCTCGCCGATTAACTCCGTAGCATGGGGACCAACGATATGCACCCCGTAGATGATGCGGAATTCCTCGTCGGCCACGATCTTGACCGCCCCGAAGGTTTCGCCCCTGGCGATGGAGTAGCCATTGATGGAGTAGGGAAAGTAGCCGACATCCACATCGATGTCCCGCTCCTCGGCCTGCTCCTCTGTCAGCCCAACCGAAGCCACCTGCGGCGTGGTCCAGGTTCCGCGCGGCACCAGATTGGGATCATAGCTGCTTTCTTGTCCCATGCAATTCTCTGCGGCCACCACGGCCATCGCCGAGGCGGCATGGCTTTGCATGGTGCCGCCGGTGACGTCGCCGATGGCGTAGATGCCGGGCGTACTTGTCTGCATCCGCTCGCTTACCTTTATGCTGCCATCCTCGTTGAGACGGATGGCGGCGTTGGCCAGATCGAGATCCTGAGAGTTTGGCACCCGCGGCGAACAGATCACCCTGGCCACCACCACCTCTTTTTCTTGACGACCGCTGAGCGTACAGGCGAATTTCTTGCGCGAGGCAGTGACTGCGCTCAACTCGACCCTGGTGTGGATCTCAATGCCCTCTTCACGCAGCGCCTGGCTCAGCCTCTGGCTGGAGTCAGCGTCCTCCTGGGGTAAAATACGCTGGGCGGCGGTGGCAAGTATTACCTCACTGCCCAGGGTTCTCAGAAGCTGGGCCATCTCCACGGCGATGGTATCATCGCCCACAATCAGCACCGAAGCGGGCGCTGCCGTCATGTCGAGCACCTCGTCGGTGCTCAGCAGGGCCTCCTTGAGCCCCTCTATCGGAGGGAGTTCCACGCGTGAGCCGGTGGCGATGATATAATTTTTGGCCTGGTAGGTCTTGCCGTCGACCTCGATGGTCTTGGCATCCTTGAAGGCGGCGTGGCCGTTCAGTATCTCCACCCCGTTGTTGCCCAGGAGGCTTTCCATTCCACCTTTAATTTTCGTTATACAGTCATTTTTATTCTCGAGTATCCTGGCATAATTCACTTTTCCCGGCCTCGCGCCGATTCCATATTTTTCGGCCTCGCGCACAGTACGCAGGGTTTCCGCAGCCTTGAGCCAGGTCTTGGTAGGTATGCAGCCACGGTTGACACAGACCCCGCCGAGTTTTTCTTTTTCGACTACGGCCACGGCGGCGCCGAGCTGGGCTGCGCGAATGGCGCCGGCATATCCGCCTGCGCCGCCGCCGATAACTATGACATCGTACATGATAATCCTCTCATGCTCTTGATCTTGAATTCGGACAGATTCTCCCCCCCCTACAGCGAGGCCGGATTCTCCAAACACTTCCTGACCGCGTTGATGAACTGGGCTGCCGCCGCACCGTCTGCGGCCCGATGATCCACCGACAGGGTGATGTTCATCATCTGCCGCACCCGGAAGCTATCGTCATCGGCAACCACGATTTTCTTGCGTACCGAGCCGACGGCGAGAATTGCTGTTTCCGGCGGATTGATGATGGCCACAAAGGTGTCGACATCCATCATTCCCATGTTGGAGATTGTAAAGGTGCCGGGGGTGAATCCGGCCTGCTTGCCCTGTTTGGCAAGAGAGGCCAGTTCTTTGATCTTCTTGGCGATGCCCTTGAGTGAAAGCGTATCCACCTCCGGGACCACCGGGACCACCAGGCCACCTTCGAGACTGACGGCTACCCCGATATTGATCTCCTCGAGGTAGACGAGGGCATCCTCCTCGAGCTTGCAGTTGATCTGCGGTACGGCATCGAGTGCGATAGCACAGGCCCGGACCACCAGATCGTTCATGGAGATTTTCTCCTCCCGCGCCGCGCCCTGATTCAGCTGCGTTCGGTGGGCGATGGCATCGGTCATATCAACAGCAACAGTCACGTAGAAATGCGGGATGTTCTGCTTGGACTGCTGCAGCCTGCGGGCAATGGCCTGGCGCATCCTGCTCATGGGGATGCGCTCGCCTTTTACCGCTGCGCCACCGCCACTTGGAGCAGCCGGTGTCTGAGGAGCCGGTTTAGAAGCCGCCTCAATCTGCGGCTGCTCCTGGCGTGTTTCAAGAGCTGCGCGTACGTCCTTTTCGACGATGCGGCCCCGTGGTCCAGAACCCGTGATCCGGGAGACATCGATGCCTTCAGCCGCCGCCAGTTTCATGGCCCTGCCGGAAACCTTGACCCCGCCGGCACCGGTACTCTTTTTGCCGGCAACCTTTTTCTTAAGCGCCTCGACATCCACTCCCGCTGCCGCCTTCGCCTTCTTCTCCTGCGGCGCGGCCGGCGTGTCATCGTCGAGCACCACTTCCTCGCCCTCTTCGCCTAAGACACCGATAACCGAAAAAATAGGGGCGACCTTGCCCGCATCGACCACGATCTTCAACAGTACACCGTCTATGGGAGCCTCCACCTCGAAGGTAGCCTTTTCCGTCTCGACTTCACAGGCGATCTCGCCCTTGCTCACCTTTTCGCCTTCGTTTTTCAGCCACTTGACAACCCGCCCCTCGGTAATGTCCTGGCCACCCTGGGGCATTATGATGTTTTCCGCCATATCTTCCTTTCCGCCTCCGCGTATCAGACCATTTCCAGTATGCCTTCGACTATCTCCTCCACCGTGGGCACACAGACTTTTTCCAGATTCTTGTTGTAGGGAATGGTGGTATTTTTGCCGCAGATCCTTGCCACGGGCCCGTCGAGGTCGTCGTAGGCCTCCTCCATGATCATCGAGGCGATATCGCCGCCGACGCCGCCGCGCTTGACCGCCTCATGGACGACGATGCCCCTGCCGGTCTTGACGATGGACTGGAGAATGGTTTCTTTATCCAGTGGAGTCAGGGTACGCAGGTCGACCACCTCGACGCTGACCCCCTCGCCTGCCAGGAGTTCTGCGGCCTCAAGACATTTCAGCGTCATATAGGAGTAGGTTATCAGGGTAATGTCCTCACCCTTGCGCTTGACGTCCGCCTTCCCCAGCGGCACCACGAACTCCTCATCCGGCACCTCGCCCTTGGTCATATAGAGGAGTTTGTGTTCGATGAAGATCACCGGTCCTTCGTCGCGGATTGCAGATTTCATCAAGCCGCATGCGTCATAGGGAGAGGACGGCATCACCACCTTGAGGCCCGGGATATGGTAAAACAGTGCCTCGAGACTCTGGGAATGCTGTCCAGCCAGGCCATTGCCGGCACCTCCCTGGGTGCGCAGCACCATGGGCACCGTGCCCTGGCCGCCGGACATGAAGGAATACTTGGCCGCCTGGTTTACGACCATGTCCATGGTCATCGGTGCAAAATCGACAAAGAGGAGTTCGACTACAGGTCTGGTTCCCACCAGCGCCGCACCGACAGCCGCTCCAGTGAAGGTGGCCTCGGCCAGCGGTGTATCGACCACCCGGCCGGGTCCGAATTCGGCCAGCAGCCCTTCGGTAACCTTATAGGAGCCGCCCCGTGCGGCGATACCCTCGCCCATGATGAAGACCAGTTCGTCGCGGCGCATCTCTTCGAGAAGCGCCCGGTTCAGGCCTTCCCGGTACATTATCTCAGCCATTGTTCTCTCCTTGAGCCAATCAGTTATCAATCTCTGCCAGAAATTCCTCAACGGAAGGTTCGGGACTGTTCATGGCGAATTCGACGGCCTCTTCGATTTCCTCAGCGACTTCAGCTTCAATCTTTTTTGCCGTCGCAGCACTGATCTTCTTCTTGAGAATGACCTGAGGATCATGCTCCTTCCACTTGGCCAGCAGTTCCTTGTCCATATACAGACCCGGATCATTGACATGATGGCCGCCATGGCGGTAGGTCTTGGCCTCGATGAGGGTCGGCCCCTCGTTGTTTTGCGCCCGCTCCACCGCTCGTCTGCTTTCGACATAGATCGCTTCAGCGTCATTGCCATCGACGCAGACTCCGACCATGCCGTAGGCCGGGCCGAGCTTGGCGAATTCGCAGCAGCCGCTGGAATATTCCACCGGAGTGGAGACGGCGTAATGGTTGTTTTCCAAAATAAAGAGGACCGGCAGGGAAAAGGCAGCAGCGAAGTTGAGCGATTCGCCGAAGGTGCCGTTATTTGATGCGCCGTCGCTGAAGAATGCGGCGGCCACCTGATTGATACCCTTGACCCGCAGCCCCATTGCAGCGCCCACGGCGATAGGAATGCCTGCACCGACGATGCCGTTGGCGCCAAGATTGTTGTCGTCGCGGCAGGAGATGTGCATGGATCCGCCGAGGCCTTTACAGTATCCGGTGGCCTTGCCGGTGATTTCCGCCATCATATACTTGAGGATCGCGCCCTTGGAGATACAGTGACCGTGTCCCCTGTGGGTGCTGGTTATATAACTGTCCCTGCCGATGGCGGCACAAACGCCGGCGGCAATGGCTTCCTCTCCCAGATAGGGATGCAGATAGCCGCTGATATGTCCTTGCCGGTAGAGTTCGACGCATTTGAGCTCAAAGCTGCGGGTGCGGCAGATGCTGCGATACATCTCATGCAGAATCTCCTTGGCAACAGCAGCCTTGTTTGCCGTTTTCTTGCTCATTTATCCTCCTTGCCTCAAAGGTTGTGGCCAAGGTAGTGGCCAAGCAGGCGGCATACTCTTCGCCTCCATGCGACAAGGCCGTCGTGCCGATGCAACCGGATTTACACCGGAGATTCCACCCGGGCACGCACGACCAGACCGCCATCACAACTGCAGACAGGACAGCCCAATATGCATTTTCGGCCATCCGGTACTCCCCTCGCTTCTTCCCGCATCACACAAGATTGACGCAATCGGCACCACCACCCTGGGCCAAACCCCCTTGACCTGTCCGAGCGCGAATTCCCACCGATTCTGAAATAGTACAATATTACAATAAAGCATTACGGTCAACACTTTTTTGTTGCACCTGCGCCTTTCATTATTTCCATCAGGCATAAAATACTTCCTTATCATATTTATTTATACTCTTACTATTTGTATTATTTCAAATATATAGACTAGTTTTTTTGGGATACATCACCATAATTGCAAAAACCAATTGGATTTTTCGCTTGAAGTTCTAGTAACATTATAATAGTGTGATATTGCATTCTATGGAGGTCAGTCCTCTAAGCAGCGGCAGATGCACCTCCCCCCTCAAGGTGCATCTACCGGTGGGAAAAAACAGAAGGTGGCGATTCGACGTAAGAGAAAACACTATCGGCAGTGAACAATATGAACAGGGAATACTCATACCGTAGACCGTCTTCGCGGACTCCGTTGCGGCGGTATGGCCCTGAGCTTTCGGAACCTGGCCGAACAAACCATCACCTTCCAGTCGGCAGGATTAACTTTTCTCTGCCGCCGTCCCTCCGGCCGGCTCCACCTGCCGCCCTTCCTGTCCCGCTTACATGCAGACGTCTCTTCGCCGCGTTGGCAACCAGACGTCAATCTACGCCCTTATTCCCCCGCGCCGCGCTCTGCGCCGGCTACCGAACACCATTTCCAGCACCGAGCACAATGGTACCGCACTCAGGATAAAACGGGTTCAGACTTTTGGAGAGTATTCAATGGGAATCATCGTAGAGAATGTCAGCAAATCCTATGGGGGAAAGAAGGTACTCGATAATGTTTCATTCGAGGCCAAAGACGGGGAATTCGTCACCTTCCTCGGCCCGACAGGAGAGGGGAAAACCACCCTGCTTCGCATCATTGCCGGCATCGAAAGTCCCGATTCCGGAAAGGTATATTTCGACGACAGAGACGTTACCAGAGTCGCGGTACAGAAGCGCAACATCGCCATGGTCTACCAGTGGTTCGTCAACTATCCCTCCATGACCGTCTTCGAAAACATCGCCTCTCCCCTGCGGGCTTTGGGCTCCAAAATAGGAAAGGACGAGCTGCAGGAGCGGGTCATGGCCACAGCCAGACTGCTGAAAATCGATGAACTCGTAGACCATTATCCTTCTGAGATAAGCGGTGGCCAGCAGCAGCGTCTGGCAATCGCCCGAGCCTTGGTCAAGAATGCCGATTTCATCTTCTTCGACGAACCCTTGACCAACCTCGATTACAAGCTCCAGGAAGAGTTGCGGGTGGAAATCAAGAGAATCTTCAAGAAAAAGAGCAAGGGATGCGTTCTCTTCGCCACCCCCCAGCCCTTCGAAGCTCTGACCCTTTCCGACTCGGTGGGGTTCATGCACCGGGGACGGCTGCTCCAGTACGGCGATGTCAACGAGGTCTACCACAGGCCCAACAGTGTCAACGTGGGCTCCTATTTCAGCCACCCCGGCATGAATATCTTTGAGGCCCCTGTTGAGCGCTTGGAGGGAAAAACCCTGCTGAAGGCCTCCGATGAGCTGGTCTTTGACGTATCCCACCTGGCAGGCATCCTCGATGCCGACAGATATATTCTCGGAATACGAGCTCATTTCCTGTCCACCGGCAGCGCCGACGGTGCCACCATTCCCTTCGCCGCCACCATCGAACTCGACGAGGTGGTCGGCTCGAACACCGAATTGCACCTCGATCACCAGGGGCTTGCGCTGGTGGCTCTGCTGGACACCATCGGCGACTTCGAACCGGGAATGGAAATAACTGCCTACCTCAACCCGCAGAAGCTTTTCATCTTCGACGCCGACACCAAAAAGCTCATCACCCGCACCGGCTCCCATTAACCGCGAGGTAGAAACCGAACATGTCGAAAATAGAACTTGTCAATATCTGTCACGCCTACGATGTCACTTCCTGCTCGAACCTGCCGGACAAACAGGTTCTCGAGGACGACTACGTCATCAAAGACATGAACCTCAGCTGGGAGGACGGCAGCGCCAACGCCCTGCTCGGCCCCTCCGGCTGCGGCAAGACCACCATTCTCAACATCATCTCAGGCCTTCTGACGCCTTCCTACGGAAAGATACTGCTCGACGGCAGGGATGTAACCCGCCAGGGCCCCGAAGAGCGTAGAATCGCTCAGATTTTCCAGTTCCCCGTGGTCTATGATACCATCAGCGTCTATGCCAATCTTGCCTTCCCGCTGAAGAATGCCGGCATGAAGAAGCGCTTTATACGTGATCGTGTCGAAGAGATCGCCGACATTCTCGATCTCAGCCATCTGCTCTCGACCTCATCGGGAAAAATCACCCAGGCGGAAAAACAGAAGGTCTCTTTGGGTCGTGGCATCGTTCGTGAGGACACCGCCGCCATCCTGCTGGATGAGCCGCTGACGGTGATCGATCCCAAGGAAAAATACATCCTGAGGCGCAAGCTCAAGGAAGTGCAGAAGAAGCTTGCAATCACCATGATATACGTAACCCACGACCAGCACGAGGCCCTGACCTTCGCCGATTCGGTATCGGTGAACAGGGCGGGCGAAATTATCCAGACCGGCTCCCCCGCCGAATTGCACGCGGAACCTGCGGATCCATTCATTGGCTACTTCATTGGCAGCCCGGGCATGAACCTGCTCGACTGCAGCCTAAAGGACCAGCGCTTCGTCTTCAGAGATTTCACCTATCCCATAAGCGCTGAGATGGCAAAAAAGCTCAACGGCACCATCGACCGCTGCTCCTTTGGCATCCGTCCTGAATTCATCAATCCGGCAGGTGCGGACCAGGCGGGAGCCGTCACCATGGAGGTCGATATCATCGAGCGTCTCGGCGCTTACAAGATACTTACCCTCTCCAGAGGCGATACCAGGCTGCAGAGCCGGGTTCCCGACTCCTTCTCCGTGGAGGAGGGAGACAGCGTCGCCGTCAGCTTTCCCGAAGAGCATGTCAAGCTTTTCGCAAACGAGCGGCGGGTGTATTAGCGATTGTTTCTGCAGTCAACTGCAGAGCGAACATTCAGGAGAATTGGCATGAAGAACAGAGCTTGGCTATTCCTGCTACCGGCGCTTTTACTCGTTGCTTTAAGCGCACTCATTCCGATCATGACCGTGGTCAACTATTCGATCCACAATCTGGTCCCCGGCTCCATCGCCGAATTCTACGGACTCGGCAATTTCACCGAAGTGCTTCAAGACGAATTCTTCATGGGCGCCATAAGCCGGCAGTTCCTCTTCACCTTCCAGGTACTGCTTCTGGAGATACCACTGGGACTGTTTATAGCCACCCTGCTGCCTAAAATGCGCAGCAAGGGGCTCACTATAAGCTTCATCCTGCTCGGCATTCCGCTGCTGATTCCCTGGAACGTGGTGGGCATCGTCTGGCGCGTGTTCACCCGCTCTGATCTCGGTGTGGCCACCGCCGTACTCAACAAGCTGGGCTACAATTATCTGGTCACCGAGAGAGCGATTGATGCCTGGATGACCGTGCTGATCATGGACGTCTGGCACTGGACGCCGCTGGTGGTCCTTCTCTGCTACGCCGGACTGCAGACCATACCCGCCCCCTACTATCAGGCGGCCCGCATTGACGGGGCCTCGCGCTGGGCCACCTTCTTCTACGTAACCCTGCCCAGGCTGCGCTATGTGCTCATCATCGCCGTGCTGCTCAGGGCCATCGACTCTTTCAACATCTATGCCGAACCCTATATGATCACCGGCGGCGGTCCGGGCAGCACCACCACCTTCATGAACATCTACACCTCGAGCCAGACCATCGAAGCCTTCGACATGGGGTACGGCGCGGCGATGTCGCTTATCTATCTCTTCATTGTCGTGGTCATGTGCTATGTGCTCTACACCCTGATGCTCCAGATAGGACAAGGAGGGAAAAACAAATGAAAGGTAAGTCGATAGTGCTGATCATCTATTTTATTCTGCTGTTCATCCCCATCTACTGGATGCTCAATCTCTCCTTCAAGCACACGGAGGAGATTCTCACCACCTTGACCTTCTTTCCCAAAGATTTCACCCTGGATAACTATATTCACATCTTTGAGGATCCGGTGTGGCGCACCAGCATGCTCAACTCGGTGATCTACGTGTTCATGAACGTGGTGCTGGTGCTCATTGCCGCCGTGCCCGCAGCCTATGCCTTTTCACGCTGGAATTTCCGCGGCGACAAGCACCTCTTTTTCTGGCTGCTCACCAATCGTATGGCTCCGGGCGCCATCTTCATGGTGCCGATGTTCCAGCTCTACAGCAACATGGGACTGTTCGACACCCATTTCGCCGTGGCGCTGTCCCACTGCCTGTTCAACCTGCCGCTTGCCATCTGGATTCTTGAGGGCTTCTTCTCGGGCATCCCCAAAGCTCTGGACGAGACCGCCTTTATCGACGGCCACAGCTTCGCGAACTTCTTCTTCAAAATATTCCTGCCGTTGGTCAAACCAGGCCTCGGGGTCGCCGCCTTTTTCTGCTTCCTCTACTCATGGACCGAAGTCATGCTCACCAAGACTCTGACAGCCATCAACACCAAACCCATCGTAGTCCAGCTGTTCAGGAGCATGGGGGCCGAGGGCTGGGACTGGGGCGTTCTGACCGCAGCCGGCGTCATCACCATGCTCCCGGGCATACTGATGGTCTATTTCATCAGAAATCACATAGCCAAAGGCTTTGCCATGGGGAGGGTCTGATCATGTTTTCATGGATGTACTGGACGTATCAAAGCGCCATCGGCTTCGGGTTGCTGTTCGGCATGCTCGCAGTTATCACCTTCGTCGACACAAAGAAGCCGTCTTTTGAAACCAAAGGATTTCTACCGATGCCCACGACCCGCGGCGACCGGGTGTTCATCTCCGTTGTCAGCTTCTTTTTTCTGGTACTGCTGTGGCTCAGGTACGTACCGGATCTCACCGGCTGGGTCGTGGTCATTGTCGGCATAGTGAATGCCGTCATTGTGATGAAATGGGGATAATACAGAAACCGTTGCCAAAGGAGGTGATAGCAACGATGAGTGGAGGGTGGCGTCCACCCTCGTCTAGAGAGGAGATCGTATCTCCGCTTCGGGTACGACTTTTAAAGAGAAGCACGCACCCTCTGCGAATGTTCAGATCTCCCAACAATCAACGCAGCATATCCGAGGAAAGAGGTTACCAATGAGAAATAGACATTCACCATCGCGTTATATAGCGAACCTGACGGGTGTTCTCTTTTTGTTCGCATCCACCAGCGTCTGCGCATCGTCCGCCATAGAGAAATGGGTCGTCGAGTTTCAACCCTCAGCCCTATCCAAGGAGGATCAGATCAAGGAGTTAGAGTGGTTCAGGGACGCGGCCAAGGAACTCCAGGGCATCGAGATCAATACCGCCGCCGAGAACATTCAGACCCACACCTATGAGTCCGAGGTTCTGGCCAAGGCCTTCAAGGAAATAACCGGCATCAATGTGAAACATGATATAATCGGTGAGGGCTCCGTTGTCGAGAAGATGCAGACCCAGATGTCATCCGGGAAAGTCATCTATCATGCCTACGTCAACGATGCGGATATGGTCGGCACCCACCTGCGCAAGAAGTCGGTTGTCGTTCTGTCAGATTACATGAAGGGCGAGGGCAAGAAATACACCAACCCTTACCTCGATCTTCCAGGCGACTTTCTCAACGCCGAATTCGGCCAGGATTATGAAGGCAATCAGCTACAGATGCCGGACCAGCAGTTTCCCATCCTCTACTGGTTCCGCTATGACCTGTTCACCAATCCGGAACTAATGGCCAAATTCAAGGAGAAATACGGCTACGAACTAGGTGTTCCCGTTACCTGGGCGGCCTATGAGGACATCGCCAACTTTTTCTCCAACGACGTCAAGGAGTGGCAAGGCAAGCCTATTTTCGGTCACCTCGACTATGGCAAAAAGGGAGCATCGCTGGGCTGGCGTTTCTCCGATGCATGGCTGTCGCTGGCCGGCGCCGGCGACAAAGGCCTGCCCAACGGCATGCCTGTAGACGAATGGGGCATCCGGGTCGAAAACGGCATTCCCGTTGGCGCCACCATGGCCCGCGGCGGCGCTCTGGACAGCCCTGCGGCCGTCTACGCCCTGAAATTCTACATCGATATGATCAAGAAGTATGCACCGCAGTATGCCACAGGAATCGAATGGTCGGAAATCGGCCCTCTGCATGCCAAGGGCGACATCGCCCAGGGCATCTATTTCTGCGGCACCTTCACCGCCCACCCGGGCTACACCGATCCTGAAAGCCCGGTAACGGACGAGGAGGGCAAACCGCTGTGGCGCATGGCTCCGCAACCCCATGGCAAATACTGGGAAGAGGGCATGAAAGTCGGTTATCAGGACGCAGGCTCCTGGACTATTCTCAAGAACGTCACCGGCAAGGAACGGGCCGCTGCCTGGCTGTGGGCACAGTTCGCCGTCTCCAAGACCGTCAGCCTCAAAAAGTTCATGGAGGGCAAGACCCCGGTGCGTAAATCGACGGTATTCCACCCCATGTGGAATGAGGAAACCATGGCGGCCTACGGTGGACTCATCGAGTTCTTCCGCTCTCCGGCGCGCAAGCTGTTCACCGACACCGGGCTGAACGTGCCCGATTACGCCCTGTTGCAGTCGCAGTGGTGGAACTATGTCTCTCTTGCCATCACCGGGGAAAAGTCTCCTGAAGAGGCCATGCAGGGGCTGGCCCGAACCACCGACAGGCTGATGGGAAAAATCAAGCTTCCCTATCTCTCACCCGAACTCAACGAAAAAAAGAGCGAGGAATACTGGCTGAAGCAACCGGGTGCTCCGAAACCGAAGATCGAAGGTCGCGGCGAACCCATCACCATCTCCTATGATGAACTGCTCAAGCAGTGGAGTGAGAACGAACTGCGCTGATATTTCAATCCGGGGAAGCGCCGATTGGGGCCTTCCCCGACTCAATTTCAAGATCGGATAAGAAACAATTATGAAAGCACTGGTGAAGAGCCGAACCGGCAAGGGTCATATGACATTCCAGGAGGTGGAGGAACCTCGCGCAGGCGATGGTGATGTCCTCATCAGAGTCGCCTATGGGGGGATCTGCGGTACCGATATCCATATCATGGAGGACAGGTTTCCCTCGCATCCTCCGGTCATCATCGGCCATGAATTCTCAGGAGAGATCATCGAGGTCGGCGCCGGTGTCGAGAATTATAAGGTGGGTGATCGAGTGGTGGCCGAACCGCACCGGGGCGGCTGCGGCATCTGCCGTTACTGCCTCACCGGCAAGGTTGAGGTATGCCGCAACAAGAAGGCCATAGGCTACAAGGTCGACGGCTGCTTCACTGAAAAGCTCGCACTGCCCGCGACCTCGCTGCACCGCATCCCCGATGGTCTCAGCCTCGAACATGCCGCCCTGGCCGAGCCGCTGGCAGTGGGCATCAAGGCTCTGCTGGAACGGAGTGTGGTCGAACCCTGCGATTTCGTGGTGGTCACCGGCTGCGGCCCCATCGGTCTGCTTGCCGCCGCCGCAGCCAAGGCAGCCGGCGCCCGGGCCGCGCTGGTCACCGGCATGAACGGCGACGAAGCACTGCGCCTGCCTGCGGCCCGGGCCATGGGCATCGACTACACGGTCAATATCGAGCAAGAGGATGTGGTTCAACGGGTTGCAGAACTCACCGGGGGCCAGGGTGCCGATATCGTAGTCGAGGCCAGCGGGGCCGAACCTGCCATCGCCCAGGCCTTCGATCTGATAAAAATTGACGGCAAGATCACCGGTATCGGCCTCAGCGGCAAGGACACCATTGCCATTCCCTGGAATCTCGCCATGAAAAAGGCCGCCCGGCTCAGCTGCAGTTTCAGTACCACCTGGACATCCTGGGAGAGAGCCCTGGCGATGCTCGCTTCAGAAGCGATACATGTGCCCCCCCTGATCTCTGCGACAATGCCGCTGAGCGACTGGGAGCAGGCCTTTGAACGGCTCACTCGCCTTGAGGCCATCAAGATTCTGCTCAAGCCCTGACGGGCAGGTTTTACCCCCTGCCCCCGCAGTGCCGGTGTCCCTTACGAGGCACCAGGAGCCCTGAATATCTGGACACAGGAGGAAACATGAGCGACAAACTCATTTTAGGAGCAGACAGCTCCACCAGCGCGACCAAGGTCATCGCCTTTAACGATCGCGGGATTCCGGTGGCCATCGGTACCAACGGCTATCCGCTCTATACCGACAAACCCGGCTGGTGCGAACAGGATGCCGAGGACTGGTGGCAGGCCTTCTGTCGCGGCAGTCAAGAGGTGGCGGCAACTCCAGGGATCGATACCGCCAAAATGACGGGCATCGGTCTCACCCACCAGCGCTTTACCTTCGTTCCCGTCGACAGCGATATCCGTCCGTTGCGCCGGGCGATTCTCTGGAACGACATCCGTTGCTCAAAGGAGGCACAATACGCCACCCAGACCCTCGGCAAGGATGAAATCTTCCAAAAAACCGGTTATCCGCCCGGCCAATGGACACTGTACAAGGCGCTGTGGCTGAAAAATCACGAACCTGAAATCTACGAAAAGACCTACAAACTGGTCCTGGTCCAGGATTACCTGATCTACAAACTCACCGGTAATCTCATAACCCTCTCCGGGGCCGCAACCATGACCGGCGCCCTCGACATCGAAAATCCGCAGCAATGGCACGACCAGGTAATCGAGGCCCTCGGGGTGCGCAGGGACCTCTTCATCGATCCCATCCTGCCCGGAGGAACCGTAGCCGGCCACGTGACCAAAGAGGCCGCAGCCGTAACCGGGCTCCCCGAAGGATTGCCGGTGGTGACCGGCGCCGGAGACCAGCCCTGTGGCACCCTGGGAGCAGGCGTTCTCCAACCGGGTGAGATCGGCATCAACGGAGGCACCTCCTGCACCAACGAATTGGTGGCAAGCGGCGTTCCCCAACGCAATGATGTGGATTATTTCATCGAACTGATGCCGTCCGGCAAATATGTAGTGGAGAACTATATCCCCAGCGGCGGTTCTGCATTGATGAACTGGTACAAAAATAATTTCGGCGCCTATGAGGAAGCAGCAGCCAAAAAACAGGGTATCAATGTCTACGAATTGCTCTACAATCAGGCCGGAGAGAGCCCCGTGGGCAATCGAGGCATGATGGTGGTACCGTATTTTCAGGGAGCCAACGGACCCTACTGGGATCTCGACGCCCGCGGTATCATAACCGGGCTGCACACTGAATTCGGTCGGCCGCACCTGGTCCGGGGCCTCATGGAAGGTCTCGCCTACGAATCCCGCCGGGAGGCGGAACTGATGGAAAAGGGAACGGCCACCAAGGTGCGGGAGATCAAGATGTACGGGGGCTCGGCAAAAAATGACTACTGGAACCAGATTTTCTCAGATGTCTTCAACAAACCCCTTCATGTTCCCGAAACCGCGGAAACCACCTCGCTCGGCGCGGCGATTGCCGCCGCCGTCGGCTGCGGGATGTACAGCGACTACAAGAAAGCCGTTGATACTATGATTAACATTAAGAAGAGCTATACGCCAGTGCAGGCCAACGCCGATATCTATCAGCGTTTTTATAGCGATGTTTATCTGACGCTCTACGATTGCCTGCAAAATGCAATGGGTGACATAGCGCGGATCAACGACGATATCGACAGCGCAACAGCCTAACCATGTTCTTCCCGAGAAGAACGAAAAAGGTTGCATGGTTTGCCGGTACGATACATAGTAAGATAATCGGTCGACAAAACCAGTGTTTTTCAACTTTGGACGGGTATCTGAAAATGCATCTTGGGGTTATGAGTCGACACAGCCGCCATCTTCTGTTCTGATTCATGACTCCGCAAATGGCTCAAGCCCTAATAAGCTTCGCCGCAGATGGCAGGACCGGGCACATACATTGTTCTGAATAGACGAAGAACCTCAACCAAGGGTTGTGGACGGGATGCCAATTACTGCAAAAAATTCAAAGACTCCGCTCTATTTTCAACTCAAAGAGCAAATCAAAAGCGATATTCTCGGGGGTAAATATAAGGAAGGGGATCTCCTTCCTTCCGAGCGGGAATTTCAACAGCACTACAATATCTCCTCCACCACCATCCGCAGGGCTCTCAATGATCTTGTGCAGGATCACTATCTCGAGCGCAAACCAGGCAGAGGTACCTTCGTCAAGCTACCGAAAATTACCCGCAACCTGCGGAAGGTCATAGGCTTCACACGAAATATCCTAGAGATGGGCATGACACCGGTAACTAAGGTTCTCTCCTTGGATACCATCCCTGCCAACCTTTACTCACGCGAGAGGCTGGGGCTGAAAAAGGAGGAAAAAATCTACCAACTGAAAAGACTGCGCTTCGCCAATGAAACCCCTATTCTCTTCGAGGAGCGATATATACGGGCCGATCTCTGTCCTTCCCTTGAAGAGCAGAACCTCACCTCTTCGCTCTGGCATGTTTTCGAATCGGTTTACGGAATGCGCCCCATCCGTCACCTGCAGAGCGTCACGCTCACAGAGGTAACAGCAGAGACCGCCGGTCTCCTTCAAATCCCAGCTGAAAGCACCGCCTTTCTTATCCGAGGCATGACCTATATCAGCGACAACACGCCCATCGAATGTGAACAGTCGATTTACAGAACCGACAAATACGACCTTACCTTCGAGGCCGAACTGGACTAGTTCGGTTTTGCATGCTGCACAGCCGGGGGTTCAAAGATGTTTTTGCAGTAATCTACCGCTAGATCCTTCATGCAAATAACGGTGGTCTCAGCAGACGCACTGAAAAGTATACAAGCTATGTACATGCCGGCTATATTATTGAGGGGCAGAGGGTCCTCACACTATCTCGTATCTCTTCGAGCAGGTCTAGCAGTTTGATGATAGTTCGGGGTAAACGCCAGACAGCAGTTGGCGCCACTACTGATTGAGAAGCACGATTCTCCAGTGTCGGGACGACATCGGTTCCGCTTCGCTCTCTTACCACCCGTTGGGAGCAGCGAAAAAAAAGGGCCCTGCAGCAAACAGCGCTGACAGGGCCAATATGTAAAAGCCCGCGAGGGGCCAGTGGGTTTTGGTGGCGATGCAGGAAAGTAAACCCTTATCGAAATATCACTAACAAAAATATGGAAATACAAATACATACAAAAACATTCAACCAACGTATCAAACAGCCGGCCAATCTTTTATCACATTCCAGTGAGAATATGCAACCATTTTTTTTAAACTGTAAAGCCTGCACTATCATATAAGCGAACAGACCCTTAGCAGTTATAGGAGATACCTCAACCTGGCAGGGTTGAACAAATGTTTACGTTAGTAGAATTTGTTATTTGATTGAGGTTTGTAGCGGCACTCTTTAAAAAGTGTTTACGGAACAGCTAACCATCAAACGTGTCGATCATTTTTTTGTGTCTTCAATACTCCCACCAGAGTGTTCAGGGAAATGCTTTTCTAAGCAATTATCGCAGATACTGTGGCTGAATTGAGCATGAGAGTGTTGGGAGATGTATGTTTCAAGTTGACTCCAGGAGCCTTTATCATCACGAATTTCTTTACAATAAGAGCATATTGGAATTATTCCTTCTAATGTTCTAATTTCATTTACAGCATCTTGTAACTCAGATATCAATTCGTTCTTTTTATTCGTTTGCTCTTTCAAATCACGATGCAGCGTGTTGAATGCCTCTACCAGAGTTCCTATTTCGTCATGGCGAGATTTTATTTTT